>Ga0214544_1000047_pt1:130000-138142 | contig 138142 bp, 81 predicted proteins | sample CNSS3metaG_FD_160074 | JGI IMG/M metagenome (GOLD analysis project Ga0214544, IMG submission 160074) | Root nodule microbial communities from cowpea collected in UCLA plant growth center, Los Angeles, California, USA - CNSS3 | ecosystem: Host-associated > Plants > Roots > Nodule...
GATTCCTTAATTCTGTGTACTTCGTTAACTTTGGAATAAATTAGGGTTTTTTGCTGTTATTCTCCTTTTGTGTTTGAATGCTGCTTCTGTTTGTTGCTGTGAGGGATTTTTCAAATAAAGAAGGGGCTATGGCACAGTAATCTTTTTCTAATATCCGGGTTTTATTTATTTTCTGATTTTTATGGTGCAGGTTCACAAATTATCAGCATTTATAGGGCTAATTTTGTATGTTGTATTTGAACAAGAAGAATTTTGTTCATTAGTGGAAGTTTAGCGAGGGAGAGTGCTATTCGGAGCAGGTATGCTTCAACCATACGCAACAAAGTGCAGTTATTTCAAGCTTGTGGTGGAATGCATATTTGTTGCTTGGTACTTCAAATACTCCTAATCGCATTTTACATATTTCAAAAAATCTCTGGCCAACGTAAATGCAAATATCATGATAATTTACAAAATGAGAACATTTATATAATATGTTAGAATGATTTTTTGTGTATAATGTATGATGACTTTTAAAATATTGATTCTCTCTTTAGATTTATATTGTTTTAAAGTTAATTTTATAGTGCATGCTAATTTTATTGTTTTTAGTTCTGTTATATTCCTTACTTATTATAATTTGTTATTTCTTCGAAAAATTTTCATATCATGGTACATTTGTAGACTCTTCGTAAATTTGTTGTATCTTCCTGTATCTGCCATATCCGTTCCTATTCGGATTTTGTGTTTTCTAGAGTCTTAGTTCCTATTCCGATTTTGTGTTTTCTAGAGCCTTAGTGAAGCTTGGACCTTGTTTACTTACTGCTTTCTTAAATTTATTTGATCCTTGAACGCATTTCTATTTTCCAAAAATTTTTCCCTTGAGTAGAGTACTGGAATTAAGAGTTGTTTCTGTTGTATGGTTTCTAAAACACTCATATTGGAAAGAATTTTCAAAAGTAGATTTTAGATGATAATTTGATTGTTGATTAGTGGGAATTTTCAGACTAGTGTTGATTAGTGTGAATTGTTTTAGAAAACCATCTCTGTTGGCTGTGAGAAATTGAGAATCAGACTTCAAGCTAAGTATTATGATTAGAAGAACCTACCCTGGGTTCATGGAAGTATTTCTACAGCTGTCTTTACATTTCATTTGGTTGTATGTTATTTATGCCTATGCTAACTTCTCCAAAAATAATGAAAAAGAAAGCTACACGGAACTAGGGGGAGGAGAATTTGAAGAAAGCACCTTATCTTCTGTTTGTTTTGTGTGACAAGTTCACACAAATAAAACTATGGTCATCTGAAAACGGTGTCTTGGATACCTTACCTATAGTATTTCCGCTACTGTTTTCCTAGTAAATTGAAAGATCTGGTGGTCCATCTACTGATGCAATAATTTTATGTTTAGAAATTAGTTTGTGATATCAACAACTCCATTTTTAAGATTTTTTACATGGGATCTTATAATTGCATGTTATACAATATTTGCAGGGTCAATCTGAATGTGTAGACTGTAATCTCTTCGGGGACTGGTGGGGTCTTGGAGGTTTGTTCACAATTTGCACTTGCATTTTGCTAGCCTGTTCTCCTAAGAGCTACAAATTAAATGTAGCTTGGTATCAGTGTGCTTGGTCATAGCACTCACTTTCAGGTTGTGAAATCTGAATTTTTGATGGAGTGCAATAAAGAAGAGGCCGTAAGGGCCAAGGAAATTGCTGAAGAGAGAATGCAAAACAAAGATTTCAATGGGGCTCGAAAATTTGTTCTTAAGGCACAGCAGCTATATCCTGATTTGGAGAATATTAATCAAATGCTTATTGTCTGTGATGTGCATTGCTTTGCTGAGCAGAAATTGTTAGGCAATGAGATGGACTGGTATAAAATTCTTCAAATTGATCTGACGGCTAATGATACAACAATTAAGAAGCAATACAGAAAGTTTGCCCTCCAACTTCATCCTGACAAAAACAAGTTTTCTGGTGCAGAAGCTGCTTTTAAGCTCATTGGGGAAGCTCAAAGAGTTCTTTTAGATAGAGAAAAACGATCTAGGCTTGACATGAATCTGCACAGGGCTCCAATGAACAGAGCTACCATGCCATCTCATCATCAGCAGAATGTTCAGATGAATTTTAATCCTGTGATGCAAACCACTGTTAGACCCATTTTTACAAACTTAAATCCTCATCAGCAACAACAGTCTAGGCAGACATCTCATCAGGGGCCCAATGGTGGCCGCCGTACTTTTTGGACCATGTGCTCATTTTGTTTTGTTAGATATGAGTATTTTCTGGAAGTTTTAAACAGATCTCTTCGCTGTCAACATTGCAATAGGCCCTTCATTGCAAATGATGTTCGTATGCAAAATACAGTACCAGCAACTAATTCAACTCAGCAAGCTTTTGGTGTGCAGAACCATAGTCAGAATCATGGTGCTTTCAATGTTGGTGTTGGATCTCGAGGTAATGTGCATACTCACAGATCAAATACTGAATCACACAAAAAAAAACGCCATACTGTGGATGACCCTATAAAGCCAAATGGAAAGAGAAGGAGAAAGCGGGCAGCTGAATCCAGTGAAAGTTCTGAATCTGTGGGCAGTACTGATTCTGAATCTGAAGAAGAGGTTCGCTTTGACAATGATGCTGTTCCTGGTTTTTCTACCCACAGAGAAGAGAATCCACGTAGATCTACGCGGCAAAAGCATCAGGTTTCCTACAAGGAAAATGTGAGTGATGATGAAGGGAGTGGATCTCCATCTGTTGCTGATGAAGAGGAGCATGAAGAGGCAGCTATAATTAATGAACAAAATGGTTTGGCTGCTGATAAGAAAGATCAGCAACAGGTTAAGGGGAAGCAGAACTTTTATTCTGAAGAGGGCGTTCAAAATATAAAAGAGGAGCTTAAGGAGGTGAGGGAAAAAGAGGCAGTGGGTAGCTCGAACACAGACAAAACTTCAGAGCATTCACCCTTGAAATCAGCAGATCAACCAGTTGAGTTTATTTATCCAGATGCAGAATTCAGTGACTTTGACAAAGACAAGAAAGAGGGGTCTTTTGCTGCTGGGCAGATTTGGGCTATTTACGATACTGTAGATGGTATGCCTCGATTCTATGCTTTAATCAGAAAAGTTCTCTCTCCTGGATTCAAGTTGCGAATAACATGGTTTGAACCAGATGCGGAAGAGAAAGATGAAATCCACTGGATAAATGAGCAATTGCCAGTTGCTTGTGGGAAACATAGACTTGGTAATACAGAAAGTACCGAAGATCCATTGATGTTCTCTCATCTTATTGTTTGTGAAAAGATTGGCCGCAGTAGGTATAACGTATATCCTAGAAAGGGAGAAACGTGGGCTCTTTTCAAAAATTGGGATATCAAATGGCATATGGATGCAGAGTCTCATAAGCAGTATGATTTTGAATTTGTCGAAATCTTATCAGATTACATTGAAGGTGTGGGAGTAGTTGTTGCGTACTTGGGTAAATTGAAAGGTTTTACATCTCTATTCTCTCAACTGGATGGAGGCAAGCGTACCATTCAAATTCCATCAACCGAGTTATTCAGATTCTCTCACAGGATTCCATCTTTTAAAATGACTGGTCAGGAAAGAGTTGGTGTTCCTGTAGGGTCTTGGGAACTTGATCCTGTATCCCTGCCAAGGAATATTGAGGAAATTGATGTTTCTGGAAATTTGGATGTAAATATCGGGCATTGGCCATCTAGTGGGAATGGCACAAGGTCTTCGGATATGTCGAAATTTTCCAGGGAGGTAGATGCATCTACTACAAAGCTTAATTTGGAAAGAAACAAATCTTCAAAGGAAAGCAAGGATCCCATTGAACATACTGGTAGTGATTCTTCATTCTCAGCCACAGATGCTTTTGAAATTCCAGATCCTGAGTTCTATAATTTTGATGCTGGGAGGTCCATAGAAAAGTTTCAGGTTGGTCAGATTTGGGCATTTTATGGGGATGAGGATGGACTACCAAAATACTATGGTCAGATTAAGAAGATTAGGATCAGACCAGAATTTGAGTTGCAAGTTACTTATCTTACTAACTGCTGGATACCAGAGAACTGTGTCAGATGGGAAGATAAAGACATGCTTATTTCCATTGGCAGATTTAAAATCAAAGGCGCCGGTCCCTACACTTATACTAACACCCGTTCTATTTCACATCAGGTGCAGACTATTGCTGACAGTAAGAAGGAATATGAAATTTTTCCAAGGAAAGGCGAAATTTGGGCACTGTACAAGAATTGGACGACTAAAATAAAACGTTCTGATCTGGAAAATTTGAAGTATGACATAGTGGAAGTTGTTGGAGAAAATGATTTGTGGATGGATGTTGTACCTTTGGAGTTGGTAAGTGGTTATAAGTCAGTTTTTAAGGGCAACTCAAATGCACGATCAGCTAGGACCATGAAAATATTTTGGAAAGAGTTGCTCAGGTTCTCCCACCAAATCCCTGCCTTTAAACTATCAGAAGAACATGGTGGCAATCTGAGAGGCTTCTGGGAGCTTGATCCTGGAGCACTACCCCCTCATTATTTTAATAGCAAATGATACAATCCTAGGGCTCCTGAACTGAAAATGAATGTGTTTAATGTGTTAACGTATAACCCTTTTGCCGGGAAACAAAATTTGTCGTCCTAATGGCAATTTTGGACTCAGTTCTTTCGGTAGTTCTTCAAATTTAAATTAGATAAGAACAATACACTTTCTGTGTCTATGCAGTAGTAGCTGCTGCATGATCACAGTTGATATGAGATAAGCCCTTAGATATTGTTCCAGCTGTTTTGAGGTAAGGAGGTTACTGGTTCTCATTTGCATTCTTTGCTTTGTTTATCACCGGTTCGAATTTGAGTTGCGATTGACATTGTTGTGCTTTGAAATTAATATTTACTAGAGAAACTGAACTTAACGACCAGTCCCATGTGAGTGCATTGGCTTCAACATGCAATGACTTAATGTTTATGCAATGTATTTTGTGGTAATGGGTTTCGTTATATAAGTGGTCAAGAGCAATGAAATATGCATTATTCTGGCTTCCCAAGCTCAGAGGAGGAATAGCATGTTAGTTTTCAGTTTTTAGGCACAAAAATTGCTATCACATTTTATAATGAAAATTACACAGTTTTTCCTATCCGTCTCGTTAGCTCATATGCATTGTGGTCACAGTAGAATTTAATAGTATGTTTCTAATTATAACCTGAGGGTTTAAATAGAGAGCACGTTTAATGACTATCCTTTATATTAAAAATCTATCAATTTTTGTAATAATTTCAAGTTTGGTTTTTTCATGTTCATAAGGGCTAAATGTAATATCAATTTTGATTTTGATTCCAAATAATGACGATTTATAATAGCATAATAAGGATGACTATTACAATCTAATATTATCATTTCTTTTACACAATTCTCCCCAGTACACTTTTACAACAAAATTATATATCCTCTATATAATTTAGTTTATCAAAATTATTAACATATAAATTATATTCTTGACATTATTCCTAATCGTTGACGTCTTAAACTTCAGACTTCTTACCCTTGCAAAAACACAAGCTACGGTTTTCAAACTGAAAAAGTTATATGGAAATGTATCATCATATATATAAAAATTCGTGATTAAGAGACGAGGGCATTTGGTCTAGTGGTATGATTCTCGCTTTGGGTGCGAGAGGTCCCGAGTTCGATTCTCGGAATGCCCCAAGTTTTGTTTTAGTTCTTTTTTATACATTTCATGTTTCCATTCTTATTTCTGTTTTCTTAACTATTTTATTTTTTATTAATTTTAAAATTGCAACATTTCAAATTTAAATATTATTATTTTGAAAAAGAAAAAAATTAGGAGAAATTAATTATCTATCTACTTCAATTATCTGCATTAAATACTTACTACACCACAATTCAATTTGTAGGTTATTTCTCTCTTTCTCTTTTATTCAAATATGATTTATATTGCTTCCTAACACTCAAACATAGAATAATAATAATAATAATAATAATAATAATAATAATAATAATAATAATAATAATAATAATAATAAATAATAATAATAATAATAAATATTATATATATATATATATATCTAAAAAAATAATACTAAATTTCAACTAATTAAAATAAGATAGTACTGTACAAAAAATAAGTACTTCAAACCAAAAAAGACTGACATTGTGTTTGGATGAAGCATTTCAACAATACTTAAAAATTAAATGATTTGCATTTGAATTGTTTGCAATTAAATTCCATTCATTTTTTAAATAATTTGTTTGGATAAGGAAATTAAAATACCTTACATTTCAATTTCTTGTTTGAAAAAAACAACTGAATTTATTGTGAGATAAAATTTAATTTTAACAATATTTATTTTAGGCTTAATTATGTTTTGAGTTCATGATAAATTTGGAAACTCGACGATCAAGAAGGGCCCGACGACACGGACGGGTCTGACGACCCGGACAGGTCCGACGACCTAGACAGGCTCGACGACCTAGACAGGCCAACGACCTGGACGGGTCCGATGACTCAAACGAGCCTTCCAAACCGTCGGGCCCGTCTGGGTCGTCGGGCTCGTCCGGATAGTTTGACCCGTCTGAGTCGTCAAACTCATCTGTGTCGTTGGGACCATCCATGTCGTCGGGTTCGTCTAGATCGTCGGGCTTGACGGTTTGGAAGGGTTCGTCCGGGTTGTCGGGCTCGTCTAGGTCGTCGAACTCGTCCAGGTTGTCGGGCCCCTCCGGGTCGTCGGACCCGAAGGTTTGGAAGGGCCTGTTTGGGTCGTCGGGCAGTCCGTGTCGTAGGGCCCGTTTGGGTCGTCAGGCTCATCCGGGTTGTCAGGCCCATCTGGATCGTCGGGTCCGTTCGGGTTATCGGACCCGTCTGGATTGTCGGGCCCGTTAGATCATTGGTCTTGTCCAGATAGTTTGCCCCGTCCAAGTCGTCGGGCCATTCTGGGTCGTCGGACCCGTTCTGGTCATAAGGCTCGTCCGGGTCATCGGGCCCGTTTGGGTCAACGGACGAGCCCGTCTGGATCATCAAGCCCATTTAGGTCATCGGGCCCGTTTGGGTTGTTGAGCCCGTCTGGGTCGTCGGACCCATCTGGATCGTCAAGCCCATTCGGGTCATTAGACCCGTTTGGATCGTCGGACCCGTCTGGATCGTTGAGCCTATTTGGGTCGTCGGACCCGTTTGAATAGTCGGCTCCGTTTGTGTCATCGGGCCTACCAAAGAGTCTAGAATGTGAGGTTGAGTGAGAAGAATTTCAAATTTCACCTATTTTGAGGGTATTTGAATTTCTACTAATTTATCTTATTAAAATCTTTCAAAAAAATGCTTGCATTTGAAATGCTTTTTAATTTTTGTATCCAAACAAAACATTTCATTACAAAGCAATCTAAATTCTTAAAGAAATAAATTACTTCATTAAAATAATTAGTTAAACTTATTTGTTGAAATCGAAAACGAACGTTAATAAAAATTCACGTAATCTTATAGTATTTTAGTATAAAATTGGTTCTACCTTATAGATGAAAATACTATCATAATAATTTTAGTTTTATTTTGTTTAAACGATTAGAATTAAATATTTAATCACTTTAATTATAATTTTGTTTAGTTGAATTTAATGTATTGTTGCATCTTAAAATGCTTGCAATTAAGTTTGAAAAGAACAAATATATGCTGAAACAATGGTTAATTCTATTGTCTTAATTAATATTCTGATTATACTATTGGGGTTAATAGTGATCTACAAACTGATTTTCAATATTTTGAAGTAAAGTATTGAATTATAAAAAAGTATGAACAGTGAGATAATTAAAATAAAAATGTAATATTAACATATTAAAAACAAACATATAAACTTTTATTTCACAATAAAATAGATATACGAAGGAAATATAGTTCAAAAACAAAAGTAAAAACCTTATAGAAATAAGGGGCATTCCGAGAATTGAACTCGGGACCTCTCGCACCCTAAGCGAGAATCATACCACTAGACCAAATGCCCGTCACAATTTTTATCATTTTATTACCGAATGTTAATTATACGGATCTTAACATTATAGAAATATTAAATGACCTTCTTTTAACTTGATCGATCTTAAGAATTGAATGATAATATATATATATATATATATATATATATATA
>Ga0214544_1000048_pt1 | contig 137756 bp, 67 predicted proteins | sample CNSS3metaG_FD_160074 | JGI IMG/M metagenome (GOLD analysis project Ga0214544, IMG submission 160074) | Root nodule microbial communities from cowpea collected in UCLA plant growth center, Los Angeles, California, USA - CNSS3 | ecosystem: Host-associated > Plants > Roots > Nodule | place: USA...
CGAGTTATACGTATCCGGATGAGTCGAGTCGAGTCGTAGTGTATTGAATGAAGAGTCATAACATGTTTGGTTGCTATGTGGATGAGATGATGAAAATATATTTAATTGCATGTTGAATATGTTGTTGACTCTAGCTTACCCGTTTCGTTGCATGGTTGTGTTGTACGTGGCTGTTTTCCTTGCGATGATCATCAACTTGGTTGATGGGAGCAGATGGGCGAGGTTCTCATGGTCAACAAGCGAATGGTGATTCCGCTGCTTAGCCATCTGGGCTGGAGTTTTCTTTGTGTTTTATTTAGGGCTATGGCCCGTGTATCCTTTCTGTATTTCTACGCTACACTCTATGTCGTATTCGTTTTCAGCTTTTCTTCGGCATCGTTGTGTGCCCGAGTTTTGTCGGGGTTGTGTTGGAGACCCCAGGACTACGCTACTGTACTTATATTTTGTGACGTTTTCCTTTAATTTCGTTTAATAATTAAATGAGACGTTACAAAAAAGAGAGACGTAAATATAAAATAACGAGCGTGATAATAACATCATCCAAATTTAAATTTGATTATCATTAGTCTATTATTATTCTTTAATAAAAACAAGGAAAAAAAACCTCTGAAATTATTTTCATAATACAATTTTTTTTCATAAATATTTTTTCACATACTTAACCAAGTACATGTAATTAGGATTATTGTTTGTTCTGAGGTGGAAAGAATAGAAAATGCTCGCGAAAGTGATCCCTGAAACGACGTCGTGGTGATGATGAATTATTAGAAACATTTCAGCTTCCATAATCCGCGAGGTAAACGACGGTGCCGGTTGGTAGGTGACGCCTCATTGCACTCATCGCCATCGTCACCTTCCTAAAACGACGTCGCACCGATCACCCCTTTCCCTTCCCCCTCTCTCACAGTCCTAATTTTCCAAAAAGGAGGGTAATTTCCTCCCCGATTGTTTCCCCTCTTTACTTTAACCCCAATTTCTTTCCGTCATCGACACAATTATCCTTCTGAACCGTAATTTGATTGTTCATCTCTATGTTTATCTGATGAGGATTGGGTGTTTGTAATCTGATTGTGAAATTCGATTTTCTGACCATTTGTTTTTACATATTTTTGCATTTGATTAATGGTGCTTGACTTTTGGTTAATTCTGTTTCTGGGTCTAATATGTGGTGAAACTGTTGTTAAAGATTATAGACTTTGTGGCACCCCGTGATGTGTAGGAATTTATGACTCCATGATTTATTGCTTATGCGATCGTGAACTTTTAAGGGCTTTTCGGGCTGTTCTTTCATACTTCAATTGATGCAGTAAATTAGTAATTACCTGCGATTCCTTTTTCTTTCTCAATGTAACGGCAATTCTGATTTAAATGGAGGAAAGTTTTGTTGGGATGAGTCGTTTAATTTGAACAGGTGTACTGGAATAGAAGTTTTCTTGTAATGACGATCGGACCTGGAATAGTTTCCTTCTTTCATGTCCTATGCGATTTTGAATTTTTCTAGGCCTTTGTGGTTTATTTACTATGGGAAATTTGTTGTGGTTAAAACTTGGATATAATTCCTTTTATGAGTTCGGTGTTGTTCTCCGATTAAAATTAGAGTTTCACCTCGGTAAAATGTGCATTATGATTTGTAAGGTCTTCAATTGTGATTGGAATATAACACCAAAGCACTTGAAAAAGGCATCCATGTTTTTTCAACCTGTTGGTTGATGTTATTTTTTCATTTTCTCTATAAAAATACAATTATTGGTTTTGTTTTTTCACTCTTTTCTGTCTTTCTTTCAGGCCAATGGCATCTTCTTCAAACTCATGGATGAAGGAATATAATGAAGCACTGAAACTTGCTGAGGATATCAGTGGTATGATTTCTGAGCAGAGTTCATTTCCTGCATCTGGACCAGAAATCCAGCGTCATTCATCTGCTATAAGGAGGAAGATTACTATATTGGGTACCCGGCTTGATAGCTTGCAATCGCTATTGTCCAAGCTTCCTGGAAAGCAGCCGCCCATGTGAGTGTGTAATTGTTGATTACCTCAGGTTAAAGAAGATCTCGAAACACCATGCATTGCATCTCCCAATACTTCTCTATCCCTGAATAATTTTTTTGAAGAAGTTTCCAGATATTAACAATCTCTCTCTGGGGATGTCTTTAACATTGTAATACTATTACTAAATTCATTGTTGGGGACCAGTCTACCAGGACATATATGTTGCCATATAGTTGTGGTAGAGAAGAGGCAATGCTTTCAATTACGCTGTGAAGGTGTATGATGAAGTTTGCATGACTGTTTTGTGAAGTGAATTTCACTTACTTGATGCAGATCTGACAAGGAGATGAATCGTCGCAAGGACATGCTCGCAAGTTTGAGATCAAAAGTTAATCAAATGGCTTCCACATTGAACATGTCAAACTTTTCAAATAGAGATAGTTTGCTTGGACCAGAAGGAAAACCAGATGCTATGGCCAGAACTGTTGGCCTGGACAACAATGGACTTGTTGGATTTCAACGGCAAATAATGAAAGGTCACTTGATGAGATTGTTAGAAAATATATCGCTTGTAGTCTGTTCTTTGGATCTAATAATGCTTTGCTGTTCAAGCAGAACAAGACGAGGGCCTTGAGCAATTGGAAGATACTATAGCAAGCACAAAACATATTGCTTTGGCAGTGAATGAAGAGCTGACTCTACACACCAGACTCATCGTACGTTCCCTACGTGCATTAATTTTCTTTCCTGTTTTTATGGCAATAATCACTTCTAAAATTGAATCCTTTCTTTTTCATCTGCCAGGATGACTTGGACCAGCATGTAGATGTCACAGATTCTAGGCTTAGGGTAACACTCTTTAGTAATTCTGTTGGGACAAAATCCCTCGTTTAATCATATTGAAGTTAAATTATGTTATTATTGACATTTACTTACAGCTTAACTTGAACATTTGTGTTGTGAAAACAGCGGGTGCAGAAGAACTTAGCAATTTTAAACAAGCGAACCAGGGGTGGTTGTTCCTGCCTGTGCATGCTTTTATCAGTGATTGGTATAGTGTTTTTGGTTGTTGTCATTTGGCTATTGGTCAAATATTTGTGATGACATAATGAATTACCCAACTTGTCAAGCTTCTCCTTTTGTCTTTGTTTCTGACGTGTGCACTGAAGTGTCATAACCAAGTTTCCCGATTTCCCTTGCTACTTCCTCAATGACATGGAATTTGTTGAGGTCGTGAAAGGCGTTGTATTGCAATTGACATATTTAACTGTTTGTATATCGTGTGTTTTTCTCTTGTAAAATATGAAAGATTTATTGCTGTAATGTTAATGTGCCCCACTACCGCTTCATAACTCTTAATGGGTGAAGGTATGATCCTTAACTTTGCTCTTTTAGTCAAGCGATTGCCCGAGTAAGAGGGGAATTAATGTTATGCCTTGCTATAGGTGCCCCATTCACACCAAGTTACGTGTCTTCCTTACTTTGTAGAGTCCATTATTGTGAATCATCTTTGTCATAATATTTTGGTAAACATTGTTTGTTCCAAAACATGAAACAGATTGGTGGTGCATCTGTCGCCATCTCATTAACTACTGACTATTTTTGAGGATTAAAATTGACTACAAGTTTTTTTTCCTGATTCTATCCATCTGCAAACAGATTTCTCACCACAATTATTTTTTTGTTTTCCGAAAACATTTATGGAAAGCGTGTTTAAGCCAGTCCCAAGATGACAAATTAAACTGTTTTGATCCATTTTACAAGTCGTCCTTTAATTTAAAATGCGTGGCTTTGAGAAATAAGAATTATAAACGTGTCACCCACCTACGAATTGAATAAAATAACAAAACATGGTCCCTATTATATCGAAGATTGGCATATAAGTTCAAGAAGAATTTCTGTTTGTTCTTATACGAACTGAACATGGTCCTTTCGAGAAGAAAAGAGTGAAGCTTTCAAGACTTGAGTTGATATTTCTGAGGATTTGTTGTCTAGTAATAATTGAAGAGGGATCCATATGTAGAGAACAATCAGAAGTTTTCCTTATAAGATCACTTTATCCTTCCAGGACTTGTATAACCTAAGTTAAGCAAAGTAGAGACTATCATAACCTTCAATTGAGCTTATTACATATTGTATCTCAGTCTAGTAAACAATTTAAAGATAACTACAATTACATGTGCATCTATTCCGCTTAGAATTTTGCTTTTGAGCTGCACATACACAGTCAAAATATTTTCTGTTTTTATTTAGCTTTCACATTTACAAAAATGTAATTTTAATTTCTGTTTCTAGTTTTCTTCAAGTCTAAAAAACAGTGAAAAATTACTTTTTGCCGTTTCTTATGCAAATCTTTTAAAAAATAAACAACAAATAGGAAACATATTCTCAAACTTCACGACTCCTTGATTTGATAAAAACAGTGCACACGGGAGAGGAAAGAACATCAAGAGAACGATATCTCACTAAATCAATTAAGCGGAAGATCATTGCACTACTGAATGACAACAATAATATAATAGTAATTAGAAAAATGAAGAGTGTAAAACAGGCAACTAAAAGAAGAGCTTTCGCGGGGAGGGCTTAGATTCAATGGTGTTTGAGGCCTTGAGAGAAGGAGGCACTGCCTTGCTTTGTTGGCCATCAGCCATTTTATCCAGCAGCTTTGCAGCCCTGGGATCTGTTAGCAACTTCTTCTGGAAAGACTGCGAGAAGCCAGTTGCAATAATAGTTACGTGAATCTCTCCAGTGTACCGATCATCAACAACAGCCCCAAATATAATATTAGCAGAAGGATCAGCCAAACTAGTCACCACCTACAAAAATTATTGACCATATGAAGTCCACAGGCCACAGGAATACTTAAATTTTTTAACATGTTATGGTAAAATAAATGCAAAAACATCATGTTAGCAACAATTTTACAAGATCACAGGAATAACAAAGTGTTCCTTAGATTACCATAAAATTCTTAAATACCTGAGACACCCTATTCACTTCCTGCAGGGTTATGTCCTTTCCTCCAGTGATATTATACACAACTCCGGTAGCTGATTGAATAGATGATCCAATTAAAGGAGCCAAAGTAGCTTGTTCTGCTGCTTCTTCTGCTCGGTTTTTACCAGACGAAACACCTACTCCAAGCATTGCAGTGCCAGAGTCCTTCATCACAGCTTTTACATCAGCAAAATCCACATTAACAAGTCCAGGTACCTTCAAGAAAGCACGGAAGTTTTTAATGACGTCCAGGCCAAAAAATGCACAGGCATACCCTTAAGTGGGTAGCGAATGCTTCATGCTTTTTATGTTTGCTTTTTCTCTTTGCAAGTTAGTGATCTAATGGGATTAACAAGACGCTTAAATCATGTTCTAGTGTCTGTATAATAAAATGAATGCACCGTTTGCCAATCAACTCACTGTTATAATGTCTGATATTCCTTGTACTCCTTGTCGTAGAACATCATCCGCAAGACGGAAAGCATCCTGAAGAGGCATCTGCTCATCAGCTATGTCAAGCAGACGGTCATTTGGAATCACTATAAGTGTGTCAACATTTTTCTGCAGCCTTTCAATGGCTTCAAACGCCTGAAGAAAATAAAATGAAAATTAGACAGTTATTTGTAAATTTCATATGAAAGACTACAAGTTTCAGATGAACCATGCATTCATATCAGCTTGACAAAATAAACTTATATATACATTGGATTACACACAACTTGGATAACAAACTATACAGTGTATTTGAAAAAAAACGATAATTTCAACAAAATGTCAACTCAACCTACAGGTTCCTTCTATGAACGTGCCAGACAACTTCCTTCTAAAAGGGTGCAAACAGATTTCCGAACATACTCATAAATAATCAAGATCAAATACAAAGCTAAGGAAGAAGATAATGATATTTTTTAACATATTAAAAAAAAAGGGAAGTGTTAATTAAGAGTAGAACTAGTTCAGTAATCACATTCCCAAACAATGAGAAAAAAAACACCTGCCTGCAAGGATCTCTTACGTCCTTCAAAACTGAATGGATAGGTAACAACCCCTACAGTCAAGTAACCTGCCTCTTTTGATATTTGGGCTACAACTGGGGCGGCACCAGACCCCGTTCCACCACCCATCCCGGCTGTTATAAACACCATATCTGATCCTTTAAGAGCTTCAGCAATAGCATCTCTTGATTCCTCCGCAGCTTGTTCCCCCAAAAGTGGATTCCCACCAGTACCTGTAGCTCTACCAGTAATTTAAATCAAAGGCCACCCCTCAATTTCTCAACAAAATAAGCAAAAAAACAAAACCAGACAGTCTGGACCTACAAAAACAAATCATATCATAGTAATTTAGTACAAACAAAAACTTATCCAAGGAGAGTGCCTGACCTAACCCACGAGTTAGAACTTCTCCAATTTTAATAGGGTTCTCAGCGGTCGAATTTAGCAGTGCCTGAGCATCAGTATTTATTGCATAGAAATCTACACCCTGATTGCAGAAGAATTCAAAAATAGCATCAGCATTCTTCAATTGGTGACAGCAAAACACAAATGGAAGTTTATAGAATAGTGCCACTCTCTGGCTACAAAGTAACACTGGATTCAATAAGGAGTATTATTATGCCATCCAATCCAACACACTCCTTCATATAAACTCTATTACTAGCTAAAATTTAGTTAGAAACTAAAATTCTTAAGTATAACTCATTAAATAAGAAACAAGACCAGCAAAATTTTGTTATCTTCAATAACATTCAGCTAACAGTAAAGGTGTATTCAAAGAAGGTTTTGCTGACATTCATCTGAAACAAGATAGGTATTCGATAATGAGCAACCACTATAAAACAATGTCTCCACTGACAATAATCGATATTTGAAATTGGGTAGCGAACAACAAGATACCCAATTGACCCACCTGCAAACCACTACCGATCATGCGGTTAACAGCATTGTTGCCGCCGCCACCGATGCCGACAACTTTAATCTTAGCGTTATCTACATAGGCGTATGAGCATCTGACCGAGGCAAAACGACGACGTTGAGGGGCAATTCTGGTGGTTCTGGGGTTGAAGGAAACAGAGGTTGTGAGTGCATTGTGGTGGAATGTAGAAGAGCAGGAGAGTGAGAGAAGCTCGTTGGGGTTTGTGAGGGGACGAAGCATCGCCATTTTTTGTTTGTTCTCTCTGTTTTTTTATGTGCCTTTTCAGGGTTTTAGGGCTAAATGGAAAAACGAAAATTGTAGCTGATAGATTACCCTCCAATTTTGAGTGGATTTAGTTTCCTTGGTTGGACTCCAATTCGTTGAAAGGACGTTAGGTTATTTATTTAATAACGGTTCATTGTTACCACCTTGAAATGTTTTTCTATAATTAATAATTAATAAAAAAATAATAATCAGAGTAAATAAATCATCTTTTATTTTTTTTATTATAGTACATAATATCTTTTCCTAATATTATAAAGTAAAATTTTAATAAATTAAATATTAATTTCGGAACATTGGATTTTATTTTTCAAAAATTTACTATATTTCAGTTACTGGTTAAAATGTTTACTTCTGAAAAAGTGATCATTGATATTTCTGTCTGTCTATTAATAAATAAAGTAATTTAAATTTAAATTTAATTTTAAATAACTATACATTAAAAAACACTGTAAACTTAGGAAACGAGAATCTAAATACTATTGGGCCGAGAAACCCAAATAATAGGCCCATAAGGACGTGTGAATAGTAAGTTACAGTTAATGTTCAATCAGTGGCCATGCCATGAGAAGTGATCAAATGATATCAAATTGAATATCCACAACTCAGAAGCTTCAGATCACTAATACGACGACGAATTACGGAACTGAGGGGTAATGGTGTGTCGTTTCGTTTTCAGGGGTTCCGTTTCCTAATTTTGTTCATGCTATTTCTATTTCTGTTTAGTTCTTGCAGGAATTCATTTTCTGTGTTATCAGGATCAGGGTCCGATATGGGGTTCTCGGTTACCACGCTAGTTTTCGCAGTGATTGGAATTGTTGCGTCCCTCTGTACCAGAATTTGTTTCAACAGAGGACCTTCCTCGAATCTGTAATGCTTCTTCGTTTCTCAAACTCATAGTTTCAGTGAAGTAATTAAATAATTGCTGATGCTAATCTTACAAAAATTACGAAAAGAAATTCATAATCTCGCCTAGCTAATGGATCTGTAAAATTGTAAACTTGTTCACCACAATTATTGTGGAAAAAAAGTCTCGCTGTTGCTCTGTTTAATTAAAAGCTCATTCTGTTATGAATTTTCAGACAATACCTTGATGAATTTTACAGTGTGATGTATTTATATTTAGTTAGTGCCAAAGTAGTTTTCTAAGATGATGTAAGTTCTTCGTTCTTCTGAAGAAAAAGAGATTTATTATTCTTGAATTCTTGAATAAAGACATTCTTGAGTTTTGTTGTCTCTCTTTTTCTCTGTCCATGATAATATTTCCTCTCTCAAATTATTATTCTCTGTCTGAATTAATATCTTACTACTCCGTTGCAGATTTCACCTAACCTTGGTTCTTACTGCAACAATATGCTGCTGGATGATGTGAGTGAATGTTTGAATTGTTTTTTCTTATAGTTTTCGTAAAGTTAGTACATGAATTGGGGCATGTAGAAGTTGTGTTCCTGAGCCTGTTACCCTGGCAAGGCATTGATTAATTGGAAAAGGAACCTCTAAAGATTAAGTTTTTTCCCCTTAATGAATAGGATGAATGTATCCTTAAACATTGTTCGTTTAATTAGGACTACATTTTCCTTTGGTTCTATAGCATTATTATCCTTTTTTTATCACATTAAGTTTTTTCTTCTTCTCATTTTGTGCTTACTTTGGTTCTTAATTTGCTTGATCAGGTGGGCGATTGTATATCTAGCACAGATGAAACCGCTGATCGTACCTATCCTGAGTGAGGGTGAATAACTTTCTGCATAAACAGATGCCAACCCTTAAGAATGTGAATCGCTGGTTGGACGTTGGAGAGGAGTTGATTTCAGCTCTCATAAATCGTTAGTATTTTCTGTGGGTGGATCTGTATGTATTCTTGTTCTACATTGGGTCTTACATGCTGCCATTACTCATGTTAGAATTGTTGTATTCTACCCTTGTTCATTCCCGAAGTCAGTATAGGGCTATTAAGTATGTATTTTGGTGAAATAAACATTATATCGTGGTGTTTACTAATTTCTAAAAGAAATTTTATGAGAGGATTTATTCCCAAAATCATAGTTCCCATCTTCACACCACCACCACATTGAGCTGGTACGTTTCTACTTTGGGATCCTATTTTCCTTTTACGTTGCCAAATGTCATAAGAAAAAAATAACTAGATATCAAATATAATTAGAGACAGTTAAGTAAAAGTTGGAAGTGAAACTCTTAAGTAAGCTATCATTTTTAAATTTTGTAGTTGGGTTGTTCACTTAATATTTTTATTTTCATACAATTAAAAGATAATCTTACTAATTGTCTTCCATTGCATTTATTAAGACTAGCATAAACACAGGCGCTATCGCGCCTATATGTATGATTGTTTAAATATGCATGATATTATATTAGTAGGTGATAATATTGTAACGTTATTAAGTTAATCTATATCAGAACAGAAGAAAAAATAACCATTTGATAGATAAAGAAGAAAAGAAGAAACAAAGATAACTGATTAAAAATAAAGTGAAATATATCAGAACAGAAGAAAGAATAACCATTTGATAAATAAAAAAGAAAAGAAGAAACAAAGATAGCTGATTTTATAAAAGGTTTGTAAAAATAACGGTTAATTTTTAAAAATTTAATAAATTATTATATTTAAAGGGTAAAATTGATATTTCAAAATGTGGACACAAAAAGGGGAATCCCTTTATATATTGTTATAAATAAAAATAAAGTGAAATATATCAAAACAGGAAAAAGAATACCAATTTGATAAATAAAGAAGAAAAGAAGAAACAAAGATAACCGACTAAAAATAAAGTAAAATATATCATAACAGAAGAAAGAATAACCATTTGATAAATAAAAAAGAAAAGAAGAAACAAAGTAGCTTATTTTATAAAAAGTTTGTAAAAATAACAGTTAATTTTTAAAAAATTAAAAAGTTATTATATTTAAAGGGTAAAATTGGTATTTCGAAATATGGACACAAAGAGAGGAATCCTCTTTATATATTGTTATAAATGATGATGAAGTTTAGAAATTAGAGTATTTTTTACATTGTGACATTAAATGGAGTATTAATGTAAAAGAATACAATGACACTTAAGGAAACAAACATATTCAATATGTTATATTTTAAATGAATGAAATAATTTATTAAGTTATATTAAATACTCTTTAATCAGTATCTGTAAACTGCTATTAAACTACATTTTTTACTGATTTACATCAATTAAACATTAACTAAATTTAAAATGAACAAATTAAAATCAAATTGAGAATAACAGAAAATGTATAATGTTACACTGGGACTAGTAAAATATTCCCATAACACACTCAACAACGTTGTTGAACTCCTTGATGGATCTCTCGCCAGTGCCAGTACGCATCAACGGCGGAAAGAAAAGCCACGCGGCGGTGGCGATCACAAACCCCACAGTAATGGGCCCAGTAACGGCCCAATGCAGTCTACATTTATGGCCCAACCACTTCATCGCACCAAACTCCGCGACCACGCAAACCCCGTGGAGCAAAAAGAAGCACGTGACCTCCCACGTGGGAGAGACACGTGTGACGTAGTAGAATATAAGCTCGTGCATCAACCCAGAAACCAAGAAGGTCACCATGACGCCGATCACCGAGGCCCACTGGGGGCCCAATACAGTATTCGTCAGTAACGATCTGACGGGATTGTATACGGTGTGTCGCAGCGTAAACGTTACTATGAGGTTCCACCTTCTCCCCCAGAAATCACGCAACGAGGTCGAGAGATAAGGGTCATCGGACGGTAACTGTAGCTCAACGCCAAACGTGGCGTTGACGAGAATGTTGCAGAGTCCCATAAGAATGTCCACAAGAAGATACACAATAGTGCAATAGCTGGTGAGAACAAGCGCGGGGTGAAGTTTGTGTTTGATGGGTATGAGAAAGAGTAGAAAAAGCAAGGCCTTGATTGGGAGAAAAATGGGATGAAAAGTGAGTTTTGAATTTGATTTTGTTTTTAGGGTTTGTGTAATTGGGAGGCATGCAAAGGAGAGGAAGTGAAGGAGGGAGTTGGAGTTTGGAGGAAGAGGTCCCATATCGAAAGTGAAGAGAAGAAGTTTGGAGTTGGTGAGCCAAGTGATGAACAAGGCAGTGACACCTGTTGGGAGGACAGTGGTGAGTTGAAGAGGTAGCATGGAGAATTGGTACAACACAGGTGAGAGAGACAGAAATCTGAACATTCCTTTGGGTAGTTTTGATGAAATGAAATAGCAGTAAGAAAGTGAGATTAGGACTGAAACGTATACCTTCGTTAAGTTCTTCATTTCTCCTTCCATTTCCAGACATTTGCTTCTTCCCACATTCATCTTCTTTCTTCTTTCTTGATTCTGATCTCACAATCTTTATGTTTGTGTTTGTGATTATGGGGTGGTTATGTAAATTGGAAAGCTACAATTGACAAAGAAATTTGTCTTTTTTTTTTTCTGAATTGCGCACCAATTTATATTAAGTGAAATAGTTACATCACTACTATTCATGTCTGGACTCTACAAATGATAAAATTGAGACATGACATATTTTGTGTGAGAAAAGATGTATATGTGTTAGTACAGTGATATGAAAAATCACTTGTTGCAATTTATTGGACAATTTTTTTTTTTAATTTCTAACATTTGGATGAAATTTTTTTTTTCTCCTCCATTGAAATTTTGAATTATTAATACATTTTTTATTATTAATTTCTTCATGGAAAGATAGTTTAGTAACAACTTTATGAAGTAAAATGGGTTACTTTCAAATTAGATGATTAAAGAAATAATGTTTAAATTTAACTGATGGTACAAAATATCACTGTTAGATTTCGATGAATAAAAATGTTCTAAATTTGTTAATTCAAAAAAATAATACTTTTTTCAGTTTGAGGAATTAAAGAATATTTTTTATATTTGGAAGGTTAAAATAAAATTAAACATAAATTTAAAGGATTAAAAAATATTTTATCCAAAAAATTATAAAAGTGAGTTTACACGGAGGTGTCCTTGTCAACCTAAATGTCACTAAATACGCAGTAAAATGTCACAAACATTTTCTAGATTTTCAGAAAAACCTATATAAACTTCAAAGGACACGGTATTCTTGATTATAGAAATCAGATAAAAAATCATGGTATTAGTAAAATACTTTTAATAATTAAATAATATAATAACCTTATAATGTTAAAAGCTAAAAGCAAACATATATTTCTAAACTATAAACATTTAAAATAATAAAAACATAAAACAATTGTTTAAAGAAAAGAATGTAAATTTAATAAACAATTTCAATTCTTCTTATCTTATGTGGTTTATTGGAATCCATTACAATTTAGTTGCGATTTACTTGAGTCTATTACTACCATCCAAAAAAGGTTCCAAACACTAGAAGAACTTCCATAAGATAAAAAGTAGTCTGGTATATTATGTACAGCACAAAAGAATATTTATGCAAGCTTTTTTACAAAAGAATAAAAGATTATCCATAAATAAAGACTGAACAAGTCTGCAACAGTTCAACAAATATGCCCGCCACCCCTATTTCCTAATATTGAAAATTGTTAGTTAACATTAATCTATTGGAGACTTGTTCCCTGGATCAGTGTATGGTGTATGTACAGCTAGGGGCATGAATGAGCAAAATAAAAGGACCAAAAAAGAAAACTACTCTTCAAGCCAACCACACGAATGTTGGCTCGCATATACATAGTTAGGAACAACAGCAAAACCATGCAATCGACCAACATATCCAGGTTGGGATCCTCTACTATGTTCAGAACTGTCACTTTTAATGAATGTACGAGGTTCAGAATCCGAAGAACCTGTCTTCTTCGTTGGATTGGGTTGTTCAGTGTGGTCAGAATCCGAAGAACCAGTCTTCTTGATTGGATTGGGTTGTTCAGTGTGGTCAGGTACTCCATTAGGTATTTTATTTACAGCCTGCCTTTTGGCTGGTTTGGATTCGTCAACACGTTTTCTCTTCTTTCGTGACTTCTCAGGCTTGCCCTTCTTATGTTCCTCAACATTATTACATGAGCTTCTGCAGTTTCTGTTCTGAACATCATCAATTACAGATACTTGATCTTCTTGCTGCTCATCAGTTAACTTTGAATTGTCAGCACAATTTCCACTGGGAGCATGAACAGCAGCAGCTAATGTGTCAGACTTCAATTTTTCTGTGGTTGACAGTTCATGAGCATTCTGTTGGGCTATGACCTTGTGTTTAGTAGTCCAGTCAGAGCGGCTCCAGAGGGAAAGTACAGGTGGCCTTACATTCCTTTGATCCGTTTGTCTGTCATTTGCATCGACTGATCCAGGTAGATTAATTGGCTGCGTAAAAAGGCCAGGAACAGGAAAAAAGGAAATTCTGCCGTTAGGTTAACATGGATCAATGAAAGAATAACTTTAATAGACAATAAAGCTGCAATGTAACATGGTGGGGATCCACTTAGTCTTCGGGTTAAGGCTTGATACAGTTTGATTACACCATTTAATCACTCTTACAAGCATAGAGCATCATAAATTCAATCCGGGTTTAAATTTTACAGAAGATACTGTATAGATACTAATAAATTTCTATGATGTCTTCAATTTGGCATGCATGGTTATCAAGTATCGTGACATGATTCGAGGTTAGATTAGATAGGTTAAATATGCATTTTACAAAAAAGAGCAATTCATTATAAGCAGATTCCCATCTTGGAGTGAGTGCATGCAGGTAGACAGAGAGACTAACCCTGTCTGATAGAAAATTCTCATCCTCCCATATAAGATCATACCGTGATAGTTTCTTATCAAGCCTGTATGACAAGCAAGAAACAATGGTGTAAAGGAAAAAAACTTCAATAACGTTAGTGACAGTTCTGCGGTAGACAGTTGAGAAAGGGTCTTACCTCTGTATCTCTGGTGCTACTGTAAGAATTAGGAGCTTTGGTTTAAACTCAAGGGCCTTATCTATAAACTTGTTAGCCAATGCTGCGTTATGACCAAAGGGAGGGCTGAGACCAATGATCTGGTACAGAAGAAAATACAATTAACAAGTTTATTCGTTTCGAGGATATCCATGCACATCTTAACAGTGCAATTGAAAATTTCTTACCAACTGTGACCCTGTGGGTAACTCGTTTTGTTGGACAGTCATCCAATTCTTCCTTTCAAAACTAAAATCATTCTGTTATTGACAACAAAAAAGAAAAAAAAAACATTAAAAAACTAACAAGATAGTCAAGAGCAAAATCTTTAACTAAAGTTTAACGGCTTTAATTACTAAATTAAAGTGAAATTATGATAATTCATTATAATCAGAACATTATTCTCTCAATAACCATGTATCTTTCATCTTTAACTATCCAACACAAACCACAATCTACCTTTGTTGGATGCAAACCATAATTTCTGTAGGAACATCTCTTCCCAGTCTCCTGAAGCCTTTTCTTCATAAGGATGCTAAAATTATCAGCACCACAGCTCAAGTTCACAATCTGAACATCATTAACCATGCCAATCAGGTATTTAACTTCAACAATTAGAAATAGAATAATAATGTCACGAATGGTAATCCACCAGACAGAACATTTCATGAGGAAAATCAGATTATTTTATTTTATAAAAATGACAGAAAGAAAAGTCAAGCATACTCAAGAAATTTAATGTAAAACAGTAGAAATATAAAAAGAGGTTTCAAGTATATTGCCTAAAATTCATCAAAAGCAAATGAGCATGGAATTTAAAAAAGATCTTTGGTAACCAAAACTAGTGAGATCAATAGCAACGATCACAGAGAGAATTGTCAAAGACAGCAAGATTTAATTCACTTAAATTAAATCATTGACTGAAAAAAAAAAAGTTTGCTGACAAATCTCCCAAGAAACTAGGAACTACAGACTGGTAGAATGCCAACTCAATTTTTATCTTCACTCAGCTTCAGATAATAAAAGGGTCAACTACTGACAATTTATGATACTAATGCAGATGCTATATTTGAAATTAAGTGCACAAGTACAGGAGGGCCTACCGTATCACCATTCTGAACATACCAATGAAGTTTATCTGCAATCTGCATACGTAAAGAATGTTCTTTCAGCAATTCTTGAAGGATGTATGATGACTATTAAACAAAGTAATAGAGTAACGAGAAAGAGAAAAAAAGAAAAATCATATGAACTGAAAATGAGTTAATGCGTTAGTTGCTTCAAGTACATATGTTGGTATTTATACATAAAAAATAGTTTGCTATTGCATGCTTTGCTAACTATACCATGTGTTAGTTAGCAGGAACTTTGCAAACTGGATTATATATCTAACTAACCGTTCAGTATAACTAATTTCAGTTAGATAGTTACAACAAATGCTGACTTGGCACATACAACACCAAGTACTTGCAAGTTGCAACAACTATCATAGCATACAGTGACTACAGTCTATCAGTTATTAATATGGACAAGTAGGTAGAGCATGCATACTAAATTTAATTGGTATGAAAACAATGAATATGATATAGACTTAAACATGATAAAAGAAGTATGGTTACGTGATGTTCCTTTGTTGTTAACCCTTCCTTTATAAGGAATTAAGGAATTCAGTACATATGGTAATTAGTGGTAACTAGCGGTCACCTCCTAGATTATAAAGGTAACTAGCAGTCAGCTCCTAGATTGGTTAGGCTTTGGCATAAAGAACTAACTTAACAGCAACAACTCCCCCCTCATAAGAACACATCACATTTCCCAAACCATTAAACTGAACACACAACTACCTGACTGTATCAGGTCTACCTAAGGTAATGTTTACCAAAATTTTTAGGCTTCTCTTCACCTTAAAAGGAGAAGTTGGACCAAACACATTTATAAACTTATTATGTAAAACTAAAAGGAAAAAAAAAAAAAAAACTTTTCAATAAAAGCTAGGAGAATGACTCTCTACAAGAAAACTGCATAAGCCAACTAATTTCCCATCCCCCTCTCATTATGCACATTTACCATCCAACGAATACAGATTTTTCAGGATTTGATTTTTATGATCTCATTAAAAAGGTGCAAAAGCAGTAAATTGGAAACAATCTGGTAGGAAACTTTTATTTATCAGAATCCACAAGGACCATCTTCTTGAATGCAAAATATAGGTAATATGAGAGACTCCAGTGATGAGGATAATCATTCATCCCAAATAAGCCCATCCCCCAAAATCAACAGAAATTCCAACAATTAACACTGCCACTAAAACCAATGGCACCAAAAGGATTGTCACCAGCATTGCTGTAGAGGAACCCCTAGTTCCCAGCACCCCCAGGGTCATCACCTGAACCTTTATGGTACCCTGTACATACTGTCAAGCTTGTATTTTGCTTTAACAAAACAGGATAGGCACAAATACAAAGACACCAGTCCTTAATCAATACTCTTAGGGTAATGAAAGGTCAACATTACACCTTCTGCCATGCCTGGTCAATGGCAAGGATAAAATACTCACCTATCAAAGTCTCAAACATAGACGATACTCCCAACGCCTATAGACACACAGACTCACTTTACACCAATATGTGTCAATCATTACTATAACATGCCTATAAACTAACCTTCCTTTTTTTACTGCAATAACAATAATTATAAATATAAGAAAAGAAATTAAAAAGTAAAGCACTAAGCACCTTCCACTTAAATATCTGTTTCAAAACATCAGGGTCACAAACAGCTTTGGCGTCCTGAATGCTACCCCCACTCACAGACTGTACATTAACAACGACAAAATTAACAATGTTACCAAAAATTCCTGAGTGGAAAACCATAGCAATAAACGTATAAAGTTGTGTACATTAACTGAATCTTCCAATTTCTCTGTTGTAGTAGTCTTCTCCAAAACATTTCTCAACGAGTGACTATGAGTGTGCTTTTCTAAGACAGTCTCCAACGTAATGGATGAACTGGCTTCTTTAAATAAAGCCAACAAACTACAATGGAGGAAAACATCTTTATGTAAACAAGTTTTTAACATTATCTTTAATAACAGCTTCAGCTCTCAAGTTTCAATATCATCATATTTAGGAAATAAGACAGACTTACCTCTTTTCCAAACCAGTATCCAGTGGAGGCAATTCAATACTCAACTCTCCACTAGGCTCGACAGACGGGAAGTTAGTATTCACCTTATTTATCTGATTGCCACGTTCAATTTGCTTCGAACCATCATTTTTACCAACTGTAAGCTGGTTATATGTTTGTTCAGTGTCAAGAATTTCAAATTTCTTCAAAATTGACATCTTATTTTCAGTCAAACACCTTGATGCTTCTTTTGATTTTGGTTTTGGCTTTTTTGGATTTTTCGACATATTTGAACTAGAAATTCTCTTATTAGATGACTTCTTGGTACCAACTTTGTCAGAAGACAGTTTTGCAGTCAGTTTAGATCCTGTAGAAGTGCTTTTGCCTGGTGAGTTATCTGAGTCAATATTTTTCTTCAACTTAACCATCTTTTTAGTTGAAGGCTTTTTCTGCTCAATAGTAGTATCATTTTTTTTAGCAGTAGCTTTCATTTTGGGGAATTTTATATGATCTCTTACAGGAGTCCCAAGTTCAGGATCAATCTCATGATTTCTGGTCAATGTAAAAGTCAAACATAGTCAAGGATTAACTAGTACAAACAAACTGAAAAACTAAAAAATCCACAACACTTACAAGCAATATATAAGAATGCGGTTCTTTGGTAGAAGACCTTCCCATGCCCTTAGTATATCATTGTTTTCAGCATTAATTTCTCTGAAAAAGCAATTTGAGAATCAACCCTCTAGACATAAATTAGAATTATAAAATGAAAGACAAAAAACACATAATAAAATAGGACTCACGTTGGTAAACATTTACGATGATATGCCTTTGGACAACGTCTACAAACAGCAAACTGCAACTCAGGATCCATCATATTTTCCAATCCTTTACAGACACAACAATAATGAAGGGGACAAGTAAAAGGAATCCCATCAGCAATGTTTCTCTCAAATTCCTCTGTGGTATGCTTAACCACCATGGGAAGTAATTTTGCAACACAACGTGGATGATAAAAACGGTCACAGTTTGCAGCAGTACATTTAAAAACCTGAAAGGTGAATCCCAAAAACTTAGTTCCATGCATTACAAGGAAGCTCCAGGACAACCACTTTTTCCCAAGATTTGTTGGTGTTACAGTGAATCAATCATAATCATTACAACGTAGAACAGACATTGACGCAGGAGAAGTGTTTGACTCAGTAGTTCACAGGTATGCATGGTTTGAGAAGAGGGATGGATAAAACACTATTCATGTCCAAGGTTAGTTTTCATAAATTGTCTACATTGTGAGGAAATGAGAGACATGTCAGCATGCCTTAATAAGATTACTTTTGGGGTTGGGTAGTACAAAAATGGTTGCTTTATTTGTTGAAGAAAAGTGTAAAGATTCGAAGGGCATGTTTATTTTTTATTTGGATTTCAATTATACTACCATAGCTACAAAACAAGTCAATATAAAGTATTAAAAAACCGATAATTTGACTAACAGTGACAAGGAGACACATCATTCAACCACAGGAAAATAATTACATGATGTAAGCAAGAAGAGAAGCTATTTCCATTGCTGTACCTCTGCACTGTTAAGTTTATCAGAAGACCCCAGCTTGCCGCATGCAAAGCATTGGTGCTGACGATATTCACAATTCTTGCAATAAAAGTTGTCGATCTCCTGCAAAATTTGACATGGCTACAGTCAAACAATTTTCTTCCCAATTATATGAAGTGGAAAAGGACAAGAAAAATATAAAAGGAAAACAATGGAGAACCATCATACATCAACTGCCTTCTGGGTAAAACCAAGAGAAACACAACAATTTTCTCTACCAGCTGCCACAGTAGCATGGAATGATCTCATGCACACGCCATCACAACTGCAATAACATTGAATAATTTTAAATTATGAAGAAAAACTTAAAAACTATTCCACAATACGGAGGCAAATGAAAATTTCACGTAATTTACAGTAAGAAATTTAATAGAAGACATGGTAACGTCAGGTACCTAACAGTATCTTTAGAATATATAGTAGAATTAATTAGTTATCTTATGAGGAAGCAATCTTAAGAGATGGTTACTGATTTCGTTTGTATCCTTTTTTATTGTGATTATAGCTCATTATATCTTGGCAGGATTTGGCTTATGCTGGATTTCTACAGATCAAGTGGTTCACAACTTTCGTAAATAGAAACAGTGTTCGTATTTTATAAAATTTTACACATCATATCAGTGTAGAGTATTGTTATGCACAATCTCTATTCCAATAATTCTTAACAAAAGATATGCTGTCAGACAGATACACAAGAGGACAGATACAGATTATTAAAGTGAATTAACTCATCTGAAACAATAACATACCATGTAACATTACCACCATTGTCACAAAGTGCACAAACATCCAAAACATCCGTTTCTTCAGACTCTTCATTAGATTTGTCTATCATATCACTGTCAGTTCCAACAACAGGAAATCCTGGCAGTTCGAAATCATTAACTTCCTGAAATAAAGTAGAAAAAATCATTAAAAATACACAACGGTGGAATTAAATGCCTCAGAGAAATCATCTTCGATGATTGTAAAAACAGACCTCATTAAGAAGCTTTTGACTCTTCAGTTTCTCCAAAACCACGAGAAAAAGCTGTATAAGTCATCATGCAAATGCATTAAAATGAAGCACGCATGTTGGGAACAATAAACAAGTCTTATCTAATGAAAACAGAGAAAATAAAAAGAAACAGAGAGCTCAATTGATCAAAATTTCATTGCCACATGCAAACTCTTATGGGTGGAACAATATATGAGATCAAAACACCTTATCTAGTTCACTGTTATTACAACCCACTTTCACGAACTATTGCTAAACATGAAATCCCATAGATACATCATTCAATATAAAGAACAAAGAAGGGTCATGTAGACCCCTTAAAATGAAATTAAAAGTGAGTCAATCTGTACAATTTATTGTTATATATTCTTCATCCCATCAACATTGGAAGTCAAAGTGGTTCAAAAACATAGTGCCATATGTGAATTCCATCAATTAACTTCCTCCATATGTAATGTCTTGACGGATACACTCCATTTAAAACCTACTTAAAAATGTATTATCGTTTATCTATGAAACTAAATCATTTACTTAACCAAATTAAAGTATAGAATAAAATAGAATCATGAGATCTGTACCTAGAAACTAAGATTGATAACTAGGGTATAATGTCAGACTCGAATAATACTTCCAATCATTAGTTTCCATTAGTGTTGAGGAAGGAGAGTGAAAAGCTATTTTTTCAATTTCTATTTAACATGGCAATTTCTGTGCAAGTACGGACCTACTTGGGCACATTTGAGGGCAGCCACGAGATTTTTACCATTTCTTAATATAATTACTATTCATCCGCTTAATATGAAATGCAATACAAAAATCAATCCATAATCTTGAGTCTTACCCCCCAAAAATTTATGTATGTGTGTGTGTGTGGTTACCAATTAGTCTCTATGTCCAAACTTTGTTTCTTCTTCTAACTCATTCCTAATGAAAACACAAATTTAATATGTTGTGGTCTTAGTGTCATTGGTCCTATGTGTTATTGGTGTAAATAGCAAGAAAAATTTCTATTGTGAAGTTTACTTACTCTCTAGCACCCACGACGTAAAATTTCTGGAATTGACATTAAAACTACATAAAAAGGAAATACAAACCTTGGACTTTGCTAAGACAGCATCCCTTTTGGAAGCTTCGCCAATCAAAAGCATGTGGTCCGATAAATCATTTTTTGAAGGCTTAGAACCGTAAGAGCTGCAAATAATTTTTTTTGAAAAACCATCAGGAAATGCACTTTCACGTACATCATTATCAGACTAAGAAAGTAAGAAAGTTAAGAAGAGGAAAAATACATCAATTCCTTATCCTTGCTCAAGTCTTGCCAGAAAGATCCCACAGACTTTTGATCATGTCCCTTCACACTATGGAGGAAGTGAAGGGTGATCAAAACAGTCCTTACTTTTTCCTGAAAACTCTTTCTAGGCTTCTGAAGTTTGACCCACCTTCCATCCTTTGCCAGCAAGAATACCTCAGGTCTCGCTTTGGAAAGATCAAATCGCCACGCCGTCACTTGCATGAAAGTCTTCAACAGTCCGCTATCGGCATCACCGTGTAGAAACACCTTCTCTTCGCAGGCACTAGAGTTCTCAGAATCATTCCATTGAATTGGCAACACAGCAAAAGACACAGGATTGTCCTCGTCGTCTACAAGATGGTAATTTGACACAGAGATTGACTGGATCTCAGACTCGTACTCCTCTTCACAATCGGAATATGATGACCTACCCCTCTTCATCCTAAAGCCTTACTTTCCACTCACACTACCCAAAGAAACAAAAAAACACAAATCAAAGGAGTGGCTAATTGCTAATGATAACGTATATGTATATATCGTGCAATCATAAGCATTCAGGGTTTAAACATAACATCCTTCCCTCCCCACTCATCAATCACCGTGGCCAGGGGTAGATGAGTGTAACAAATTGCAAAATGCAGTGGTAACAGAAATTAAAACAAAAAAAAAATCAAAAGAAGAAAAACCCTAGATTCTAAAATCCATAAAGAGAACGATCATGGTGGAGTAGTGAAAGAACCTTTTGTAACGTGCCAGAGAGGGAAGGAAGCAACAGTAGAAGGGAGGAGTGAGGGTGTGGGGTTAGGTTAGGGAGCGAAAAACCTTTGAGAAGATTTTGGCGCTGTTTCGATTTTCACAGATGTTGCCCCGTCACTAACTATTCTTCTTCTCAGTCAGAACGCCACCTGTCACAAATAACCTTCTTTTGATAGAGATAGGATTATTATATTATTATTATTTTGTAAGGTACGATGATAAAAAAACAAATAAGATGAAATCAGAATAAATTAAGATAAGAAATAATATTATTTTTTAAGGTACGATGATAAAAAATAATGATATTTTCATTCATTTTATTATTCACTTTTAATATATCACTTTAATCATTAAATCATCACATTATATCATTAAAAAAACAAAAAAAAAAATTAATAATGATTAAAACAATAGATTAAAAATGGATTAAAAAAGTGAATTAAAATATCATCTTTCTATTTTTATATATAACACAAAATAAATAATATATTTTTATTATATTATTATTATTATGATAAAAGAAAATAAAAGAATAACACTAATAAAAGTATACATGTATAAATATTATTATTATTATTATTATAGCATGAAACAAGATAAAATAATGTCTAAATTTACTATATTATGTTGTAAATTGTTTATCATGTTTTGGAATTTATCAATAGGTTTCAAAGAAAGTTCAATATAATTATATCATACAATATTTTCATTAATGCAACGTACGTGTGGGATGAATAATAATGAAAACATAATCCGACAAACTATATAAATGATAACAATGACATGCAAATGGGATTATAAAAATAATGTGTTATTTAAGAATAACATAATTGAGTAGAAAATATTTCAAATTACTCGATGAAAGTTTCAACACATGAATTAAAAGTAAATCTAAAAATGTTAACTTTTCATTATTTTACTGATAATATGTCAAATGACATGCATTATAATCATAAAAGAGTGAAGTGTTGATCGATGTATTTTATTAGTTTGATTTATTTTTAATATACAAAATAGACAAGAAAATAATATTAATTATTGTTGGTTCTTTTATGTGCAATGTAAAATATATGTCGCACTCAACACTTAAAATACATGAAAACTAAAATACATGAAAACGGAAGTTTTGAAGTACCAACATAGAAACAATTAAAGATAAAGTTCCTTTTTTTATTCAATTTTTATGAAAAGCTAAATTTTTAAGCTTTTTAGTAGCTTCCACTTATATTCTTTGGATGGAAACATGTAATTATTAATTTATTGTAATATATATATATATATATATATATATATATATATATATATATATTTATATATTTACAACATATATTTATTTATAACATATATGTAAGTGAAAAAAGTACACCATATAAATTTATATTTAACATATTGTCTTTGACTGAAAGCGTATATAGACACCCAATTCTCTTAGGACTTTCTTCTTCATATTGAATGATAAATTTTATTATGATGTGATATATTATTTATCAATATTTTTATTAATGAGACTACAAAATATTTATATCGGAATGTAAATTGCTATAATTTGCGTAAGAGTCGAAATTTTAATTATTTAAACAAGCTTAAGAATATATTTTACATCTATATCTGACCCTCTTTCTCGTCTTTCTTGAAAGATGTTGAAATTAGTATGCAATCAAAATTTGACGATTGAATTTAAGATTAAATCATACAAAAATCAGAGTAAATATTGATGATAAGATAAGATAAGATTATACATTTAATTAAAGATTCTATTTATTATCTTGTATACATACATGTTGAATTAATTTGTATCTTTGGTTAAATTTTATTTTGAATAGATTTTAAGATATGAAATCATGTTTAGTTCTAGACGATAGTAATTTGAAAAAATATTATTGATTTATCTTGAAAAATAAAAAAATTGTGAAGTTCATACAAAAAAAAAAATTATATTTTATTAAAAGTTATTTTTATTCAAATACTAAACTTCAAAAAATTAAGTATTTTCTATACATATACTGTATTCAAATAATGAGATTTTTACATCAAAACAGAGATAAAGTCAAACATTACCCATACAAAATGATTTGCATCTGGCATTGGCCTAAAAAATAAAAATGTGTCAAATAAATTTTTTTCGAAATAATCTGCATCACACTTCATTGTTAAAATTTCAATGAAAGACAAATTTATTGGATAAACAAGAGTTAATTTTTTTTCTTCTGTACTAAAATAGAAGTTATTAAAATATCTTGTATGAAAAACGTCATTTACCCAAATAATTACTTTATTTTTTAAAAATCTTGTTTAAGAAAATCAAGTCTAATACTACTCAAACACCAATTTATGTTATGTTTTTCAACCAGATAATTTAAAACTCAAATTCCAATAATGCAATACGAAATAATATATACGATACACGTTTTCTTTAAAAAATTAGACCAACAAGAATTATGGAAACAAAGTTCGCCGTGTAATTTAAGAAATATTTATTGAGAAAATAGAAAAATAAATGACAGAAACTTGTCAATAAAATATATGGAAATAAAGATAATTTTTTAATAATAACGTGGTAAAGAAAAAAAAAATGCATAAAATGTTACCCCACATATATTACACCTCGTCCACTACCACTACTAGGCACCAATAAACAAGGGAACAACAACAAATGTTAACATACAAATATAGAAACATTATCTATAATATGAATTCTGAAACATTATCTATAATATGAATTCTGAAACATTTATAGTGAATGAAAATTATTATATTTGTTGCTGTTGGTTGTGACATGAACATAACGAATGACAAAATACAAATAGAGTAGTGTGAATTGATCACATTCATTTCTCTCTTTCCCTCTTAAGAAGCTTTATTCAATCTGATCCCTCTGAATAAGCATGATATGCATTCCTCTCCAAAGAACAAGAAATTTTTGTACAAATTATTCACATCTACTATTCTATAGATTTGTTTACATCCGTAACCTCTGTTTTTGAAGGTTGAGAAATGGTGAAGAAGATGCTTCCTTAACCTTCTTTGCAAAACCATGCAGCAGACATCATCTTATGCAGATAGAGGACTTATAACAGTTCATCTGCTGCAGCAACGCCATCAGACTCCGGCTGTGAAGAGGCTGTGCTGTCAGAAGTGGTGTCATCAACACTCAAGTTGGAGAACTCGCCGCCAATGGAGAAATTTTCATCTTCGCCGCAAACCGAAGGTGCTGGAGATGCTTCAGGTGAAGGAAATGAATTTTGATCTTCAGTCTGTTGTTGCAGGCTCCAGTACATTATACTAGCTATAAGAGTGAGTATCATCTTCTGGTTAACCTGCCATGAGATCAACCAAGAAAGAGTGAGAAAACACATCATAAACAAAGACAATGCAGAGTGTATGTATTTGTTGAATAAGCTTCTCTGTAAACAGAAGAATATAAAAAGGTAAAATGTTATGCAGTTCAGCTAAAATTAAATTATACAGTTCAGCTTTTTAGATGCTAGATGAAAGAAGTTTCATTAAGGTTGAAGGGTTTTAGTTGGTTTTAACTTGTGGGAAAAAGTTTAATTCATTTTAACTTACATGTTTCTCTTGTAATATGATTAGTGTTTGTTTCTCTAATTAGTGTGTTTGTGTAGAATTTGGATTCTTTACTAGTTTTTCTCTGCTGTTTCTTTAAGATACACTGATAGCCACTAATTTTGGAGTTTTAAAATATATTAAAATTATCTTTAAAGTATCAAAACAATATGTTTTTAATGTTCAGCAGAAAACAATACCAAAAAATTCAACAGAGAAACTGGACTCATTTGTGTAAAAGTTTATTCAAACAGTATGGAATGGATAAAGTTTTGTTGCAAGCATACCTCCACAATATCCTCAGGTAGCAAAAAAATGGAGCAACCAAGCTTTCGTGCAACACTGATTGTGTAGGTGGCATTCAACCTCTTCTCATCATCTACAATAACAAATTAAGCAAATTTGGAAGGAATCAGAAAATAGCAAATTTATAACACTGTATACAAAGGAACTGTTATAGATAATCTATCTATCTATATAAAATGGTAACATTTGAAAGGAATCATACCACTTTCACCCTTGGTGACAAGGTTCCAATTGACAAGTCTGGGCTCAACAGCACTCAGAAGCTCAAGGAAAAAGAGTCCACTTGACAAGCTTTTGTCCTTTACATATATAAAAAAATGTGTCACTAGTAAATCATCATTTATAGTTCTGTTGCAGAACACTGTTATTAACAACAAATAAACAGAACTTGTTTTGGAGAAAACCTTGAAGCTCTCTATGTGAGAAGTTCTGCCAGTGCTCCTCACTTTTCTGTTTGCCCATTTCAGGATATCTGCATCCCTCATCTCCTTTCCTTGGGAATGAGATCTCAAATTTCTCAACAGTTGAAGCATAGTGAACCTCATCAGTTGCCACAATAAAGCTGAAAAATGAAACATAATATTTTAGAACAAATTGAAAGCTACACGGATATGGTCATAACATTTGTGTGGAAGCAATAATGAGATGAAGATATTACCAAGAATGAGCTTTTTATTTCCTTGCACAATGTCATTGCCAGATACATTGACTAGTGAGAATCTCAGTTGTGTACCAACTTCTATAACCTGGTTGCAATTCTCTACTTTTCTGAATGGCATTCTAATTGGAGGTCTTGTCGCCTGTTTCCAGTTAATTGATCCTGGAAAAATCTTGTCTAATACCTCTAAAAGTGCCCATCTACATGCAGAAAGTAAAAGGAATCAAACACTTAGTGAATTTTATAAAGTTGGATATCACACTCACTTTCGTTTTCCCAACATGGGATAGGTGGAAAATTACCAGATACTTGAAAATAAACATAAAGAAAAAAAGAAGAAGTGAAGTTACTTATACTAAAAAAAAGAGGAATTGAAAGCTTCTAACATGGGATAGCAGGAGAATTGTCCTAACTTGAAATAGAAGACTTTCTATTTTGACAAAACAATAAATACAGTTTAAGAAATGGAACACATACCCATTTCTGACATCCTCAAATAGATTATTTACATGTGTAGAAATTCCAAGACTATTGATCCAAAGTCGGAAGCATCTCTCTTCTCTAGATGTTTGCACATCATCTGTTATCATCTCAGCATAGGAAATTTTTTTAGTGTCTGTAGATAGACCACTCCTGCATTGTGTAGAGCCCTAATTAAATAACTACAGCACTTAAATGGAAACAAATTACAGAAACTAACATATGTAATGCTGCAAAATCAAGGTATTTTCTGAAGAGCGAGAACACAGTTCTGGATCTAGGCCAAGCATGCTACCACTCAAATGCATGAAAATAACTACGATTATGATACAATAAACAAACCAAGGAAAAGGAATCCTCCAAAGAGAAGTGCACACATGCATATAGAATTAACTATGTAATTCATTTCATACCTGTGGTGAAACAGTTGTGCAACAAAAGCAAGATTCAAATTGGAAGTACCCTCGGAAACATCCCTCGGGCTCAAGTATCTTTTGCAGCCCATTTTCTCTGCATGATCAATTACCATATTTGCCCTTTCATTGGCATCCTTGGTATCTAAGGTGGCTGGATTGCAATGTTCAGGGGCAAGGACATTAAGCAGATAAGCATAAGCCTCTCCATCCTGTAAATAAACCGGTGTGAACAAATTAGGACAGTGGATTGATAATAGCTTGATTCGATTTCAGATTATAGAGGAATAAACCCTCATGAGTTATAGCACTATTGGCTTAGAAACTGGAAGTTGAAGAAATCAAAACTCAGCTAGAACGACACAAGCAAAATTGGAATTGGATTCTATGGCGAAAATCCTCTTTAAAATGTATTAACGAATATGACTAAGGCATCTAGATGTCAATTTATTCAAGTAAAAATGTCCTAAGGCATGTAGATGTCAAAGTATACTATTTCCAAAATTTGAAATCCTAAATACCATTGTACAAATTTAGATGTATCATTACTCAAAGTACTAAAGTAATCCTCAAATTGCATTTATTTAGTTGTACTCACTCTTAAAGAATACAAAAATAATTACAAAGAAAATTAACAAATCATAAATTAATCAAACCTTAAGCATAAAACGCTTAAAGACGTGCTCAAGTACCTTAAGATCAGAAGAAAAATTTTTCACAGTTTTCTCGTATCCTGCTCTTTGGAGATGAAAATTCATCCATTTTAGTAGAACCTTTTCGGGAGACAAATTAAGAAGCTCTTCGATATCCTGAGACAACAATGATATGCAAAATACATCAGTTATCCCGAAACACAATTTGCAATGAATGAAACATTACAATTTGATTTAATTGCAATGGAAATATATATTAAAGAAGAAGAAGAAATGCATATCTCATTACCTCACCGTCATCCGCCAATTCCACAAGTTGTGGTGTCTTCTTAAGGTTGAGATCAGCCAGTAGCTGAATCTGAAATCCAAGATAGTGGGAGCAAAAGTGAGAACAATGACTAATTGATCATTCCACAAGTCAAAATATCAGTAAGGGCAATAAGAAAAGTGATTTCAACACACAAACAAACTCAAATAACTGAGCTAAAATTAAATTAATGATATATGCAGTTCATGTATTTTTACCTTTATGATTTGGGAAATCAACCCCAGAACAAGATGAGGCTGCAACACAAACAAAAAACAGAAATGTGACAAAGGCTAAAAGTTAGGAACCTAGGTAAATGTCTGAAGAGAATTTAGGAAGTGCAGACAGCTAAAACTTACTCTTCCTTCAACCAAATCCTGTGCACCAATGTTAACCACTGTGCAGCCAATAGCCTTAGCGGAATTGAGGCATAGAGTATGGTTCTCGTTGACCTCCCAAAGACTGGGATTGCGTTTGCAATTGATGGCTCGCTCATCTATAGTCCCAGGAACAGCAACATTGATGAGTTTACTGCATTAAACACAACATGTAACAAATAACAAAGTCAATACATATTAAAGATTCAGACACACGTAAGTAAAATGCAACAACCAGCATGCTTATATACCACAGAAGAACGCCATCCTTTGCAAGATTAAAGATATCATTTGAAGCTGGGTTCAATGGAAGATATTGCTTCAAAAATGGATCATCACCAAGATAGCTGTTTATGTGGGCAACGTAACAGGCCTTTTCTGATTCACTGATTGTGTGAAGAAGGGTGGTCACAGTATCCTTGAGGAATGACGAGGAATGCCTCCTACCACCTTGTTTTGCAGGAGCTTGGCTTTGCAAATTCAAATATGCCTGCATGGAAAATGTAATCAATTGGAAGGTTGCATGCATTATAGTGAATGCTATTATATGGCATACAAACTGTTACATTAACACAACTAGTTCAGACATCATCCCACTATTTCAACTTCAGTACTTGGAAAAAAGTTCATAATCTAGTAATAGTAAAAAAGAAAGAATCGAAGGTACCAAACCACTAACCTTTAAGAAGATTTCAAAATCAATATCATTGGTAAAATCAGTGTCTGATTCCCCCAAGATCCTCCTAATCTCATCCTCACTGTACATGTCTCTGAATGCGTTTAGCTTCACCATCAGAGGTGGCAAATCTTCAAATGTAACTTTACCATTCTGATCCTTTAAAGTGACAAACTATAGCACCAGGAAAAGGTTCATGTAAGGTAAAAAAAAAAAAACACAACCATGAAAGGCATCAAATTTAAAAGAATAATGAAATTGAACCAGAAGGCCCATTACAGAGAAGCAATGAGATGAACCTACTTTTGATTTCAGGCTGCGAAGCTCAACCTGCGTGAATTGGCTATGAAGCGATTGATCGGAGACAACAACACCTTCGAATTTCGACATCTTGAAAAATCACTAACCGAAAAAGCTACAAATTGTATTGTATCCCCAAACTACAAAAATTACCCCGCAAAAGCTTAGAAATATTTGCAGCACAAACAATACGTTTATGCCTGATAACTCAAGAACCTATTGCCTGATGCAATGCTACGCGGTCGAATTCAAATATAACGACCAAATCTACAACAAAACCAAAAGAGGAAGCGGTTTATCTCCCTGACACCGACCTGTCCAACGTTGTCCTGACAGATAACACGAACAAACGATAAGCTTAAAAAGGAAAAAAAACAGAACACAAATGCTAAATCAAAAAAAAAAAGTTCGTTAGATTAGTTATTGAGAAAACCCCATGACATAAAAAAACGAACAGAAACTCAATTCCATCAAACACATCAAAAGGGTACAACGCATTTCACATCTGTGTAATTGTTCCATATTTTTTTTTTAATGAACTATTATTGGTATTCGGTTATTTACCCCTTTCCCCAGACAGCGAAATTGAATTGGGAATGTTGAGATGGAGAAAGAAGACACATGAAAGAGAAGAAGTTGAGTAAGAACCACGCAGATGGTGGTGGTACATGCATTGCAGTAATTGCATTTGTTAAAGTTAATGAGTGAAAACTAATAATAAGAAATATACCCACACATAAAAATGAAGGTATGGGTTGTTTTAATGTTCAACTACCTTCACTGTTTCACTAACAACACATTGAATGAAGAGAAACGTAGGAAAGAGAAGAAAGGATCGATTTTTCTTAGTGGGTAGGCAAAGTGACAGAGAAGAGAAGACACCGTGAGACTCCCAAGTCCTGTTACTCTTTTGTTTATTTTTTGGTTTGGTTCCACACTGGGCGCGTGAGGTAACCGTGAGAGTACGTGCAGGTTTTGAACTCGCTCTACCGTTCAAACACGTCGCAGTCTTGGTGTATAGTTATTTTGGTGTTTTGTGTAACCGACTTTGATGTGGTTTTTGTTTTGATCTGATCAGATCTCATCAAATCACAGCCGTCGGATCATTATGGCTGACATGTTCATCGTCACAGCTGTGTGTGATTCGGTTTGGGCCCAATAGAACACCGCATTACGCAACATTATATTATATATTATTATAATTATTATTTTTAATTTTTAATTTTTAATGTATTTAGTCACGCTTCTTTTTCTATATTCACATTCCATCAGATCTCGTGTCAATATATATATTTTTTGTCACGGTTATTGCAACATTTAATATAGTACAAAAAAAGTTATCGCCAACAGTTCATAAATATTTAACTCTTTTATAAATGTAGGAACTCTTATTTTTGTTAACTTTTGCTGGAAACAATAATATAATCAAGAAAGCGAATGATGTTTGCTGTAAAGTTGGATAAAATTAATTTTAAATTACTAATATAGGTTAAATATGTTTTAATTTTTTTATCGGTTAATGTGATGCCATGAATGATTATTTATCACGTCATTTAGAAGTTTGACTTAATGACACGATATCAATCAATATGCACAAAAATTAAGAAACATGGTTCATTGTTCGGTTAAGGCTCCATGAGTATTAGACTTTGTATTTTTAACAGGTTAAATATGTTTTTATAAGTGAAAATTAAAATTAGTTTTTTTTTTTAATTTTAATTTAATTTAGTCTTTTAATTTTATAAATGTTTAGATTTAATTTTTTTAATAAAATTTTGTTAAATTTATTCGACGTTTCAAATTTATTTTAAGTCAGTGTTTTAGTTAATATTGAAACATAAATATATCAAGTGGAGTGAACAACTCAAATATTCTCATAAAACGCGTTTAAGACTAAATTCAAACATTTTTAAAATTGAAAAACTAAATTATATTAAAAGTTTTGAATAGGAACTAAATCAAATTTTCACTGAAAGTTAAGAGATAAAATAAATATTTAACCCATCCTAATATTTGATAAAGTTGAAAATATCAAAATAGTTATGAGTAATTAAATCAGAGTTAAGAAAAAAAATACGAGATTTTCTCATTAAATTATCATATGACGTCATAAATTATTGAAGAATCAACTTAATTATACTTCATGTTATATTACTAAGATAGAAATAAAAGATATTTTCAAAGTTTACGTGAATTAAATTTTCGATTAGAAACTAAAAAGAAAAAATAAATAAAAGGTTTAAGGATACAAAAGCAAATCGTAAATATGGGCCCAATAATATGTGCCCCCACGACACCACATTCTAATTCTTTGTCTCCTATCTTAATTATTTTATAACAATAACTATTAAATTCATAATTCTTAACGAGTGGATCCAGATCTACTACTACAATATTAGATCTCTTGAAATAAGGACTTTTACTTCTTGCACCCAATATTATTAACTGCACTTCCAATTAATAGAAAAACCCAAAATAATTTTCTTATTGCATCACCACCGTTGCAGTTATTATTGCACTTCCATTTTTACTATAGAGAAAGATTGATATGCAAAAAAAAAACTGCAAAGTTTATTCTTAAACATATTTCATATATTTTTGGAATGTTTATTCTGAAAAGCTTAATGTGAAAAACTGGTTCCCTAAGGTATCACATTTGTTTAGAAAAACCTATTTCAGAAATCTCTTTCCGAAAATCTTATTATGAAAATTTCTACTTTAGAAAACCTGATCTAGAAATCATATTCTGAAAATGTCAGAAAGTTTGTTCCAAAAGTTTCCGAAACAAGTAATTAAGAAGTTATTTTTACAAAAGATATATGGTCATTTTAAAATTTCTGGAGGTGCAACTAAAATTTATGAGGGTGCAAGAAGAAAAGGCGGAAAAGAAGTTGTCAAAAACAGTTGTGAAAGTTTGCTAAAAAGCCCTAACTTGACATAACTAACCAGATATAAAATTCCACAAATGAACCCAAATAAAGTTTTCGTAACGTTACAAATTCTCATTGTGTTTAACATGCTAAAAGTTTATTTTATAACAAGAGAATGTAACATTTTATAATATGGACTTTTATATTGAAGGACCTTATTACTCTCCATGATTAATCTGATTAATGATATGCTAATATTTAACCATTACTAGTTCATAATCAATGTCGATATCATCTCGATTATTATAGGTATTTGTGATTGTTTAAGGTGGTTTTGGATAGGTATGGACCGAGATCATGATGGGTCGACATGATATCAATGAGGCCTAAGATTGCCTCAAATGTATAAGTCGAGATGGTCTCAGATATATGGGTCGAGATGATCTAGGATACATGTAGTACAGTAACTTCCAGACTTGATATGATCCAAATGATAGTCTTGAAATTGCGAAATATTTTGGTAGTATCGGCTGATATGATACATATGAATGTAAAGTTCTTCGATCACCTCATCTTAGAGATATATATATTTTAGATAAAATTACAATTTTCACTTTTATTATTTCCATGAAAAGAGATTGTGTGAAACAATTAATTAATGGTTACCTCTATTATAAGCACCTTTTAACATTGTTGAATTTTTTAAAACACTTTGATGACCCTTAAATAAAGGTTTTGTTCATTTTCACCAAAGTATCAAGACATTACCATTCCTTTCCACGAAAACTAGTAATATATTTAATAAAATGTTTAATTCTTTTGGATAAAAAGTCAAAAAGAAAAAACAATAAATAAGTCGGGATAGAGATTGTGAATTACCTTTTGTTATTCATTTGTTTTTCTTCTATAATATAAATAGTTATCTCTTATTTTAGAGTAGACAAATTATATCTAAGAAATCTCAAGCTTATTTTAAATTTTATATGTATTATCATCTAAATACTATGACTTCGTTAAGAGGAAATGTGAGTCCATTTCTCTCGCAAACAAAATTTGAAGAAGGAGACAAAGGAAATGTGACAACAAAAGTAAAACACAATTATTTCACAACTAAACATTGATCAAATCTCCCATACAAAATGGTGAGACAACATTCTTGATTTACAAGTTTTTCCTCAACATAATTGAAATTGAACAAGAACAAGTACATGAAACATTTTCCAGGCATGCCACATATCCACTCATTTATTCTACTCCAATTATCATGACTTCTTTTCCACCGTTTTATTAAGAACACCTCGAATCATTTTCATAAGCCATTCAAGCCTTTCTACAATACAAACACCCCAAGCCAATTCCAAATATCATTCCACATCCATATCCTATAACCACTGGTTCCCATCCAAATCCAAATCTCTCCTTTCCTTGAAACCCTAAAGAAGATGGAGATTTTTGTTCAGTGTTGTTGTAATTCGTTGACAATGGGAACCCATATAATCCCGAGTTTCCTACATAAGAGTCAGCTGAAAAGGTGTTCAACTGTTTTCCTTGAGGTATTTCTCCCACGAGATGGTTATGGGAAAGATTTAAGACTTCAAGGAAGTTCATGTTGGCTAATTCTGTAGGAATCCTACCAGTGAGCATATTTGAGGAGAGATCCAATGATTCCAAGTTTGTCAAATTTCCAATGGATTTGGGAATAGGACCACTAAGTCTGTTATGGGAAAAGTTGAGTCCTTTAAGAGCACGTAGCTCTCCAATTACATATGGAATCTCCCCTTCAAATTTGTTTTGGGATAAATCTATGGTTATAAAGTTTCTTGGAATTCTGCTGAATTTCATAAGTATCTCTTTTGTTATCACAGATACAGATTCAGGTAACGAACTACCTATGTATAGGTCGGAATCTGTATATTGAGTAACATTCTTCATGGCTTGAAAACTTTGTATATATGTTTTTGGTATTGTACCACTGAAGTAGTTGGATGAGATATCAAAAATAAATAAATTTGAAAATCCATGGTTCCTTAAATTGGGAAGGGGACCATACAATTTGTTGACTCGCAATATCAATACTGCCAAATTTGGTAGAGTTTGAAGCCAATGTGGAAATTCATCCTCAAATTGATTATTGCTAAGATTTAATATCTCTAACCCTGAGCAATTAGACAAAGATTTTGGCAAAATACCTTCTAATTGGTTGTCATTGAGATTCAAAATAGTGAGAACCTTATTCGTAAAGAAGTTGCTTGGTAACGTGCCATTTAGTTTGTTCCTTTGCAGATCCAAAATAGTTAAGCTTGCAAAACATGGTGGAATGGCACCTGTCAACTTGTTGTGAGATAAATTGAGAATAACAAGTGAACTTACGTTACAAATTGAGGAAGAAATACTCCCAGTGAGTAAGTTGAAACTAAGATCAAGGACGGATAAACCACAATTGCTTGAGAATTTGTTCATTGGAGTAGTCAACAAGTTTTGGGATAGGTTCAAAAGTTGTAGGGATTTCATTTCCTGCAACCATTCAGGCACTATTCCATTCAATTTGTTGTTGGATAGATCAAGGGTTTCCAACATTGGAACTTTTCCTGATAATTTTGGAAATTCAGTTAAACCCATAGAAGATAGATACAATGTATTTAAGTAAGGGAATACGTAATTTACGTTGGTAAAAAAGGAACAATTATGAAGACCACTGAAGTTGTTTGATGATAAACATAATTCAGTTAGGTTTACAAGAGTGGAAATTGATGGTGGAATATCGCCCTGTAGATTGTTGTGGCACAAATACAAATACTTCAAGGATTGTGATGAAATTGCACTTATATGTCCTGTGAACTGATTATTTGACAGATACAGTTCTAGCAAAGAAGGTAATGAGAAACACCAAACAGGAATTGTCCCATTTAGTAAGTTGTAATTCAAGTATAACCTAGTTAGGTTGGGAAGCCCTATGATTTTGTTGGGTAGGGGCCCCTCCAATCTATTATATGCAAGATTCAACAAAGTGAGATGTTGAAGATTTAAAAGTGATGATGGAATTTGACCTCTAAGTTCATTCCTAGCAAGTATCAAAGTAGAGAGACGATGACTATTTGAAAGTAAGGATGGAATTTCACCACTAAATTCATTATCTGAAAGATCCAAGTGAATAAGATGTTGGAGATTTGAAAGTGAGGATGGTAGCTCACCTCCTATACTGTTATAACTCAAATCTAATTCTTGAAATTTGTTTGATTGGGAAAAGACATCTGGGATTTGGCCACTGAATTGATTGAATCTAAGATTTAAAAGAGTTAGATGAGGAAGGGTTAAAAGGAAGGATGGGATTGAACCAAGATAGAGGTTATTTGATAGATCGAGAGAAGTAAGACGTGTGAGGTTGGAGAAAAAGGTAGGGACTGACCCCTCAAAATGATTAAATGAAAGATCCAATATTGTGAGAGAAGCGCCACTGCAACTCAAGTCGGGAAGATACTGATCACGGAAGTTGTCAATATTCTCTGACAAGTAGAGCTGTTGAAGCTTTGGTAAACATAAGCTGTTTTTTTTCAAGTTTCTCCCAAACCCAGTGCGTCTGAGACTAAGAGTAACCAAAGATGTAGACAAATTGAATGGCCTCATCGAACTCGAAGTCATATTTACATGATCCAAAATAAGCTCCCTTAAAATTGTTACATTTTGGAGGAACTTCTTCCAACTACTTTCCTTCCACGTTAAACTATTTTGAGAGAGATCAAGTGATTCTAATTTGGAAAGTTGTGACATTTGGGAAGGAATTTCACCTACAAAGTTAGAATTAGACAGATCAAGTCGTTTGAGATTTACAAACCCACCAAAGAGAGATGAAATTGGAGATTCGAGGAAATCATTGAAAGCAAGATTAAGTGATCGAAGATGAGAAAGATGGAAAAGGGTACTGTTCGGAAGGATTTCACCGTAAAGTTGACTACATGCGACATCAAGGCCTATTACCTCATGAGAGATGGGGTGACAAGTAACTCCAAGCCATGAGCAACAATCTGTCCCATTTTCCCATGTTGAGGTCTTTGGATCTGCATCAATGCAGGGACTATCAGTGGCAAAATATAAGAGGGGAAACTTCTCTGATGAAAAAGTGAGAGTGGTTTTGAATTGTAGCAACGCAATTTTATCATGAGGATGACATAAGGAATGGGAGAATGAAAACTGAAACACCAACATATGCGAATATACAAGAACCAACCACACTACCCATGACTCCATATTTATCTGTGTTCACTAGGGTTTATTCAAAGGAAAAATGTGAATACAAGTAAGAATCAAAGATGAAGATTTATAGCCAAAATAAAATAGGAGATAGAGTTTGAGATGTGGCCAAATTAATGTTTGATTGTGGCTTCAAAACAGGACATGACTAAGCTTCTAATCCTATTGCTTTGATTTCCTTCTTCAAATTTATTGTGCTTTGTATCTTATCTTATCCACAAAAATGGAATTGACTTAGGAGTCAATGGCCCCAGTAATGGGACTTGGCTTTAATGTTCCAACTACCAACGGCTATCCCAACTGCACATCTCATTTTTATTTAATAACCCACATTTTATTTCCCTCTTCATATACATTAATACTAAAACAGTTCTAAATATTTTCAATATTTTTCGATATAATGTGTATAGTGTTTGTTTTTTAAATTTTGATTTTTCGATAAAGTATTTTAAAATTTAATAATATCGTACGGTTCAGATATCGTTAATTTATAAGTTTTATTATCCAAAACATATTTTACCATCCAAATTTCCCGTGGTTATAAACCAATTTATTAAATTTCTAATAAAGAGATGACATGACAGATAAGTTTTTTAAATAAATAAATGAGTTTAACAAGCGTCATTTTACGAGAATTTTCTCTTCCTTTTTTTCAAGGTGTTTTTAAATTCAGCACAACGAAGTTGGGTTTGTTTCGGTTTAGTTTGATTCAATTTGATTCAGTTTGATTCGATTTGATTTGGTTTGGTTTGGTTTGGTTCAATCTCGTTCAATTTGGTCTGATCTGATTCAGTTTGGTTCGGTTTAGTTTGATTCAGTTGGATCTGGTCAGTGCGATCTGACTCGATTCGGTTAAATTCGGTCTTATTCGATTCAGTCTGATTTGGTTCAGTTTGGTTCGGTCCGGTTCGATTTGATTTGATTCGGTTTTGTTTGATTTGGTCTAGTTTGGTTTGTTTCAGTTCGGTCTGGTTCGATTCATTTTTGTTCAATCCGGTCTGCTTTGGTTCAATTCAGTCTGGTTAAGTTCGGTCCGGTCCGATTCAATTTGGTTTGGTCCGGTCCGGTTTGGCTAGGTCAGGTTTTGTTCAGTCCGATCCGATTCAGTTTGGTTCGGTTCGGTCCGATCCGATTCATTTTTTGGTTTAGTTCGGTCTGGTTCAGTTCGATTCAGCCCAGTATGGCTTGATTTGGTTAAATTTGGTTAGATTCGATTCGGTCCGATTTGGTTCAGTTTGGTTTGGTTCGGTCTGATTCAATTTGGTTTAGTTAGGTCCGTTTGGTTCAATTTAGTTTGGTTTGGTTTCATTTCGTCAGGTTTGGTCCATTTCGGTTCGGTCTAGTTCGGTTCATTTTGCTTCAATTTGATTCGGTTGGATTCGGTTCGGTTCGGTTTGATTTGGTGCGGTTTTGTCCGTTTCGGATCGGTCTGGTTCGATTCATTTTTGTTCAATCCGGTCTGGTTCGGTTCAGTTTGGTCCGGTTATATTTGGTTTGGTCCAGTTCTGTTGGTTCGATCCGATTCAGTTTGGTTCGGTATAATCTGGTTCTGTTCGGTCTAATCCGATTAATTTTTTGGTTCAGTTCGGTCTAGTTCAGTTCGGTTCAGTCCGATCTGGCTCAATTCGGTTCAATTCGGTTCGATATCATATTGGTTCGGTTTGGTTTGATTTCGTCCAGTTTGGTCCGTTTAGGTTCAGTCTGGTTTGGTTCGGTCCAATTCGGTTTGGTTCAGTTTGGTCCAATTCGGTTCGATTTGGTCCGTTTCGGTTCGGTCTGGTTCAGTTCATTTTGGTTCAATCTGATCCAGTTCAGTTCAGTTAGGTCTGGTTCGGTTCGGTTCGGTTTGGTTCACTTTGGTTCAGTTCGGTCTGGTTTAGTTCAGTTCAGTCTGGTCTGGATCGATTCAGTTCAATTCAGTCCGATTCAATTTTTTTCAGTCTGATTTGGTTTGGTTCAATTTGGTCTGGTTTTGTTCGGTATTGTTTGGTTTGGTTTGTTTCTGTTCGGTCTGGTTCGGTTCATTTTGGTTCAATCCGGTATGGTTCGATTCGGTTCAGTTTGGTTCAATTCGGTCTGGTTTGATTTGGTTCGGTTTGGTTTGGTTCGGTCCGGTTCAGTTCGGTTCGGTTTAGTCCAGTTTGGCTCAATTTGGTCTGGTTGGGTCCAGTGTGGTTTAGTCCTGTTCGGTTCAGTCTGATTCGGTTTATTTTGGTTCAGTTTTGTCTGGTTAAGTTCGGTTCAGTCCGATCTGGCTCAATTCGGTTCAATTCGGTCGGATTTGGTTCAGTGTGGTTCGATTTGGTTTGGTTTTGTTGGATCTGGTCATGTTTGATCCATTTCAGTTTGCTTTGGTTCGGTTCATTTTGGTTCAATCTGGTCTGGTTCGGTTCAATTCAGTCTGCTTCGATTCGGTTTGGTTCAGTTTGGTTTGGTTTGGTCCGGTTGAATTTTGTTTGGTTCGGTCCAGTTTGGTTTTGTTTGGTTCTGTTCCGTTCGATCCGACCTTGTCCAATTTGGTTCAATGCGATTCAATTCGGTTTGGTTCGGTTCGGTCTGGTTCAGTTTGGGTTATTTAGTTTGATTTGGTCCCATTCAGTTTAGTTCGGTCCGGTTTGGTTTGGTTCAGTCCGGTTTTGTTCAGTTTGGTCTGGTTCGGTTCAGTTCAGTTCATTCTAGTTCGATTCGGTGCGGTTCGATTTAGTCTGATTCTATTCGGTTCGGTTCGGTTCATTTTGATTTGGTTCGGTCTGATTCGATTCGATCCGACCTAGTCTGGTCCGGTCCAGTCCAATTTGATTCGGTTTAGTTAAGTTCAATTGAGAATAAAATGTTAAATATAAAATTAGAAAGATAAAACGTGTATATAAGAGAAGTTTTAAAACAAGGATCGAAGACAAAAGATATTTTTAGAATAACGGTTAATAGTAAATTATTTATAAAATAATTATTTTTCAAAATAATAATTTATGTTAAAACTGAAAAATAAATAGGGTATCTATTTTTATATTTTTTGCAATTTTTAATTTTCATAAAACTTTGAATTAAGATTTATAAAAAATACATCATTAATTTTTTTAAATATTTGTTAAATTTAAAATTAAGAAATAAATACGTACACAAAAAAATATATTTTTAAAAGTAGTAAAATCAACTATAATTAATTAATTGTATCTTAACCGGTATCTTAAGAATACTAATTAACATTTTTGTGACTTTTAATAACTTTTATGAAAGATGAAGATAATTAATTATGAATTAAATATATTTTTTTCTCTAAAACTTCTAATCAGAATTAGTTTTATAATATATGAAAATAAATTTGATCTACTGCTACAACATAACACATATTGGTATCTTAAAACAGGATTTTTACTTCTTGCACCCCGATATTGTTAACCGCACTTTATATTAGTAGAAAAAACTAAAATATTTCTCGTATTGCATCACCTTATTGCCTCCGTTATCATAGTTGTCGCCGCCCATCATCACCGTTGCGGTTATCATTGCACTTCCATTTTTACTATAGAGAAAGAAGGATAGAAAAAATTGAGATGCCAAAAAATTCATTTCGGAAAGTTTATTCTAAAACAAATTTCATATATTTTTGAATGTTTATTCTGAAAAGTTTATTGTGAAAATCTGGTTCTATAAGGTATTAGATTTGTTTAGAAAAACCTATTTCAAAAAAGTCACACAGAAGTTGTTAAAGTTTGCTAAAAAGCCCTAACTTGACACAACTGGACCAAATATGAAATTCCACAAATGGATCCAAATAAAGTTTTCGTAACGTGTCAATTTCTCATTGTTTATTGAGTCCACCTCCAACCATTCTCACAAGCCATTCAGGCTTTCCAATCAACAATACAATAAACCCTAAGCCAATTCCAAATATTATTCCACATCCATATCCTATAGCAACCGCTTCCCATCCAAATCCAAATCTTTCTTCTCCCCAGAAGCTCGGAGAAAATGGAATTTGTTGTTCAGTGTTGATGCAGTTCATTGACAATGGGAACCCACATAGTCCTGAGTTTCCAATGTAAGAGTTATTTGAAAAAGTGTTGAACTGTTTTCCTTGAGGTATTTCTCCAACAAGATGGTTATAGGAAAGATCCAGGACTTCAAGAAAGTTTAAATTGGTCAATTCTGTGGGTATCTTACCAATGAGAACATTTGAGGAGAGATCCAATGATTCCAAGTTTGTCAAATTTCCGATGGATTTGGGAATAGGACCACTAAGTCTGTTATGAGACAAGTTGAGTCCTTTAAGAGCATGAAGCTCTCCAATTACACATGGAATCTCTCCTTCAAATCTGTTCCTGGATAAATCAATGGTTATAAAGTTTTTTGGAACCTTTTTGAATGTCATATTTATGGCTTTTGTTGTTATGGTTGCAAATTCAGTCACAGATCTGTAGGGTTGCATGTATAGCTCGCCCTCTTTATAATGAATAACATTCTTCATGACTTGAAAATTTTGTATGTAGGATTTTGGTATTGAACCATTGAAGTAGTTGGATGAGATATCGAAAATAACTAAACTTGAAAATCCATGTTTCATCTTTAAACTTGGAATGGGACCGTACAATTTGTTGGCACGCAATACCAATACTGTCAACATTGGAAGAGTTTGAAGCCAGTCAGGAAATTTGTCCTCAATTTGATTGTTGGCAAGATTCAAGATCTCCAATTGTTTGCAATTGGACAAAGATTTTGGCAAAATACCTTCCAACTGGTTGTCATTGAGATTCAAAACATTGAGTAAACTAGTCATTGAGAAGTTACTTGGTAATGTGCCATTTAGTTTGTTCCTTTGTAGATCCAAAATAGAAAGGTAAGACAAGTTTTCAAGGCACGGTGGAATGACACCTACCAACTTATTGTGAGACAAGAGGAGAACATTAAGTGAACTTACATTACAAATTGAGGAAGACATGTCGCCAGTGAGTAAGTTGAAACTAAGATCGAGGAATTGGAGGCTGTAGTTCCTTGAGAATTGATTCATTGCAGTTGTCAACAAGTTATGGGATAGGTTCAAAAAACTTAATGAATCCATTTCATGTAACCACTTGGGCACTGTTCCTTTCAATTTGTTGTTGGATAGATCAAGTTCTGTCAACATTGGGACTTTTCCTGACAATTTTGGAAATACAGACAAACCTAAAGAAGATAAATACAATCTCTCTAACCTAGGGAAATTACAATTGACGTTGTCAAAACCACTTAAGTTGTTTGATGATAAGCATAATTGGCTTAGATTTACAAGAGTGAAGATTGATTGTGGAATATTGCCCTGTAGCCTGTTGTTGCATAAATACAGAAACTCTAAGGACTGTGACATGATTTCACTTATATGTCCTGTGAACTGATTATCTGATAGATCTAGTTCTAGCAAAGATGGCAAAGATAAACACCAAACAGGAATCGTTTCATTTAGTAAGTTGTCATTGAAGTATAACCATTTTAGGTGTGAAAGACTTATTATTTTGTTGGGCAGAGGACCCTCCAATCTATTATATGAAAGATCTAAGAAAACAAGATATTGAAGATTTAGAATTGACAATGGAATTTTACCGCTCAATTTATTCATTGAAAGATTCAAAAGAAAGAGATGTTGAAGATTTGAAAGTGTTGATGGTAGCTCGCCTCCTATGTTGTTATGACTCAAATCTAATTTTTGAAATTTATTTGACTGGGGAAAGACATTTGGGATTTGGCCACTGAATTGATTAAATCCAAGATCTAAAAAAGTTAAATGTGGAAGGGTTAAAAGTGAGGATGGGATTGAACCATTGAGATATTTGTTATTTGAGAGATAGAGAGAAGTAAGATAGGTGAAGTTGGAGAAAAAGGCAGGGATTGGCCCCTCAAACAGATTCATTGAAAGATCCAATACAGTAAGAGAAGCAGCACTACAACTCAAGTTCGGAAGTTGTTTGCAACCAAGGCCGAGACTAACATCTGACAAGTGTAACTTTTGAAGTTTTGGTAAACATAATATGCCATTTTTCAAGTTTCCCCAGACTCCAGTGTAACTGAGACTAAGACTAACTAAAGAGGTAGACACATTGAGAGACCTCATTGAACTTGAAGTCATATTTACATCATCCAAAACAAGCTCCTTTAAAATTGTTGCATTTTGGAGGAACTTCTTCCAACTGCTTTCTTTCCACGTTAACAAGTCATTACCAGAGAGATCAAGTGATTCTAATTTGGAAAGTTGTGAGATTTGAGAGGGAATTTCACCCATAAAGAAAGAATTTGACAAATTGAGGCGTGTAAGGCTCACAAACCCACCAAAGAGAGATGAAAGTTGAAAGTCCAAGAAAAAATTGAAAGCAAGATTAAGTGATTGAAGATGAGAAAGATAGAAAAAGGTATTATTGGGAAGAATATGACCAGAAAGACCACTGCAGGAGAGATCGATACCTATGACGCGACCAGAGATGGGGTGACAAGTTACACCAATCCATGAGCAACAATCTGTTCCATTTTCCCAAGATGCTATCTTTGGATTAAAATTACCATAATATGGATCATAGCTATAAGAATAAGCGAGAGAGGTTTTGAATTGGAGCAAGGCAATTTCATCGTGAGAATGACATAAGGAATGAGAGATTGAGAAGTGAAACAATAACAGATGGCAACATACAAGAACCAACCACCTCACCCATGACTCCATTTTAAGCTGTGTTTAAGTGTAAGTGTTCACTGGGATTTACTTCAAAGGAAAAGTGTGCATACGGATTAAGCAATCAAAGATGAACATTTATAGCCAAGATAAAATAGGAGATGGAGTTCTTTGATTGTGGTACCCAAACACGACATGACTCAACTTCTTGTCAATTGATTGTTCCCATTTTTCCATTTAGTGGGATTGAGTGGTTATTAGTATCCAATTTCCTAAGAAAATGTCCAATAATACAATTTATTATGTTTGACAAACAACATCCATTTTCTATAAGCCAATTAATATTGTTCCAACATTGTCACTGGAATTGACTTGGAGTCATAGCTTATCCACAAAAATGGAATTGACTTAGGAGTCAATGCCCCAAAAAATGGGACTTGCCTTTAATATTCTAACTACCAACAGTTATCCCAACACCGTCAATTTTTATTTGTTAACTTGTCATTATCCAGAAAATAAAAAATAAAGCCACGTTGTTTCTTTCCCTCTTCATATACATTAATACTAAAATTGTTATAAATTTTTTCAATATGATGTATACAATGATATATATAAATGTTATACTCGAAAACATATTTTACCATCAAAATTTACCATTGTTATAAACCAAACTATTAAATTTATAATAAGAGATGGCATGCCAGAGAAATTTTTTAAATAAATTAAATAAGTTTAGTATGCACATCATTTTGCAAGAATTAGCTACAAAATGACTTTTTTTTATCCTTTTAAGAAAATTTTTGACGTCTGGTCACTACTACAAAATTAATAAAAAAAAAACTTTTGATAATAAATGCTTGAAAAAACATCGATACTAAAATTTATAAAATGATGATAATTTAACTGTTAAAAGTGTAATTGAGTAAATATTTTATTCTTTCTTATAATTTTTATTGTAAAGAAAATGCTATTTTCCTTAAAATCTTTGAATATTGTTTATTTATTTGTCATTTTTTAACCATAGCATTTTAAAAAATGAAATATATTGATTTGATAATAAATTATTTAAGAAATAAAAATTTGGTTTATTAAACTTGTTGAATAAACATTGTGTAGGAGTAGGAGCTCAACAATCAAAAGTTTGCTATACCTGGATTAATATATTTTTTCAATTAATTCTTATTGATTTTTTCTCTTCTCTTATTTTTTTTAGTATTGTTTTCTCTTTTCTTTCTGAATGGTTTGCAGTGGATGATTTATAGGCCACTGTGATTAAAAACCTCTAGTATTGTGCAATTAGAAAAAGATTCAGGCCGAAACCTTCTAATTGGTTGCCATTGAGATTCCAAGCAGTGATCCTATTTCTCCTTCAAAAGTAGTTGGCAAAGTGCATTAAGTTTGTTCATTCGAAGACTCAAAACTTGAAAGTTTGAAGAGTTAAAAAGACATTGTGGAATAATGCCTCTTTATGGGTTGAAACAAATTGATATGGTTCTAACTCGTGAGTCAATTTGATTCATTATAGGTTCAAGTAAGATTGAGTTGAATTTTTTAAAATATGATTGAACTGAACCTAATTCACTTAATCTATAAGTGGAAGGTGGTTCGAGAATTAGGTAAACACTTTAGTTCCATTATTATAACAAATAAATTAAGTTAATTTACTTTTATTGTAATGCAATAAATATGTAAAATAAATTGTAAAAAAAAAATTTAAGTGAACCAACCCAAAAACCTACAAATTTATAATGAATCACACTAGGTTCAAAAATTTCTAACTCAAAACAAATGAGTCAAGTTGAACCGGGTATTTTTTAACTGAGGAAAAAATTGATGGGTGCATGAAGCAATTGTCAAGATGAGATCAAGATTGTAGTTCCTTGAGAATTGATCAATTGGTCTTTTCTTCACACCTCCCTAATTTTCTTCCTCCTCCCCTATAAAAGTTGAACTCTCCAAACTACCCCTCACTAAAAGTATAACAAAAATATTTGCTCCTCCTTATTTTTAATATATTTTAGATCGGATGTTTTGAAAGATATTTTTGAATCCAAAAACTACCTTTCAGAATATCAATTCAAAATGTAAGAAAATAATTTTCAAAATAAGTGTTCCCATAGGTACATTAGGGACAAAATTAGAACGATGAATTCGGATGGATGCACCCACTTTCAATGTCTTCTTTGCTTGGATTCATGGTGTTGGGTTCACACCACAACATGTTACCTTGCCTCAACTGAAGGATAAAATGGGGATATTTGAATTTATGGGCTAGCAGACGGAAAAAAGGGGTGCAAAAAGCAGCCGCCGTTTTGGGATGGGTTCAAAAATTATGAAGCCCAAATTTCGTGGAACCAATTAAGCACTCTTCAAATCAAGTTTGATATTTGTCACAATAAGTCCCATGTGGATAAGTTAAAGAAACCATAATTGAAATTGGATTGAATGTGAGAATAGTGATGACAAAGATAAACACCAAAAAAGGAATTATTGCAGGACAGATTGATTCCACTCAACACAAAATGGAAGTCATTGATGGTAACCCTATTTTTGAAGATGAAAATCTATGACCATGTTAAACACATGAGATGCAGTTTTTGTGACCAAATCAAACCTTCATTATAGTCCCAGCTTCTAGACTTCAAGAGTCCATCCTTCACTCTATCAAACATTATCTTTTCATCACAACATCAAAATTGTCCAATATTGTTGTTTAAATTGACTTCCAACCATTTTCTGAGTAAGTTTTAAGTTTAGTCATTATGCACAACGTCATTTTCCATCTGTCCCTTGCATTAAAAGAATTATGGGGATGAAAATTCCCACCATCTTCCATAGTCACATAAAATTTTAAAAAAATAAAAAATACTGGTCATTAATTTAAATAAAAATGTAGGTTTAATTAGTCAGATAGTATCCACTTTTGTTCGGATGTGTCAGTTTGGTACCTGTTTTTAAAAAAATGTCAATTGAGTCCCAATTTTTGAAAATATGTCTCAATTAGGTCTATTTCAGAAAAAGATTAATAATGTCATTGTCCTTAACGATGTTGATATTTAAAATAAATTACAAAATTAAGTATTGATATTTAATTAAAATTTAACGATAAAAGTCGTGAATAAAGTTAACAACGTTAATGATTTCTTTTCTGAAAAAAAACTTAATTGAGTCATTTTTTCAAAAGTTGGGACTCAATTGACACTTTTATATAAACAAATACCAAACTGACATATATGAACGAAAGCGGATATCACCCGAGTAATATTTAACAAAAAAAAATGTATTATGAACGCAACTTCTTTTAAATTCTCAATAAGCATATACATTTATTTTCACACTTTACACTTCCCATGGCTCAACTTTAAGCACCAAAAAGGATTAACCTAAGCAACCCCTTTTTCCCAAATAAAAAGTTTATGATTTCCTTTTTATAGTATATATAAAACCACTTGGACAAGAGGGGTGACAATACAATTCAGAAAGTGATGCAGCATACATACTTTGTCCAATTTAAGGAATAAATTTAAAGAGCCTTTATTTTTCATCGCCACTGGCTTAAGAATAATGAGGGACCCTGCCAGCTAAGGTTATGAAAAATACATATATAAGTCACAACTCTTGCATTATTTTTTAGATTGAAGCATGGAAAAAGAAAATTTTTTAAGAGAGAAAAGTATGAAGATGGTTAAGTGTTTTGAAATGGTCTTGGTCTGAAAAACGGATTTGAAACTCCAAATGTCACAGAAGGACAATGATTTGTATTAAGAAGATAAAGTGATAAGTTAATCTATGGGATTGTGGGGCAAGAGCATCATCGTAATTCAAATTCATAACCACAAAACTCGCTGTCATACACATTAGTTTATCAGAAACTTCTGTTCTGTTTTGTTTTTAGGTATTAATTGATATGTTTGATATTTCAAAATCAAAAATTGTTGTTTTATGTCTGAAATCAATACACCGGTCAAATCTCTCCATAGTATAAAGAACAAGTCTTCGTCTCTCTGTAGTTAAAGAAAAAGTCTTCGTCTTTTAGCATTCATGTTTTTTAGCCAAATGATTCTTTTTTATAAAATCTTTGTAATACAAAAATAAAAGTCACTGACATCGACAGTTAAAATAAGAGATTGATCATATGTAATGAAGACTTTATTTTAAAGATTCATTAAACAATAACTGACCCTATCTCCAGATATTTAAATTATGGGTTAAATATGTATTAGTTCTTTAATTTTTAGTAAAAATTGAAATTAGTCTATTTTTGAAATTTTAGATCAATTTAGTCTTCTATCTCTATAGATGTATGAATTTAGTTTTTTTAACCAATCTTGTGAAGTTTATTTGACTTTTTAAATATGTTTTTAGTTAATATTGAAACAGAAATGTATCAAAGAGGATAAACAACTTAAATACTATCATGGAATCGCGTTGAAACATCAAATGAAGTTAACAAAATTTGGTTAAAATGACTAAATTCACACGTTTCTAAAGCTCAAAGACTAAATTGATCCAAATATTGGAAGATGGACTAATTTCAATTTTCACTGTAAGGTAAGAGACTAAAAACATATTTAACCCTTAAATTATTGTAATAGTTTTATAGTTTATTTTTGTATTATTGTTTTTATAATAATTATTACTGGGTACTTGCTGGACATCCCACGGTTATAAAGTCACATTCTTGACATGATATTAAAATTATGATTAGAACTTATTCTCATCATAGGTTTTGTTTGTTGAACCTATTGTATTTCTGGTTATCGAATCACATATTAATGTCTAATCTTACATTCAACGTGTATATATCTCAACTAAAAGAAAATGTATTAAAGATCTCGCATTAACTACAAATAAGATGGGTTTGAAATATATAGATATATAAATGATTGTAAATTATTTTTTAACTATAAAACTATAATTATCATAAAATAAACCATCAAGATGTTTAGTAATAATTTTAACAAAGATCAGAAGGACACTTGTGCATGCTCATAAGCGAAATTTTACTAATAATTTTAGGAATTTAAATAATAATACAATCAGATTAATTATAATTTTCAATGTCTAACATTCACGCAAGGTTAAAGTTATTTATTACTGGTCACATGATCACATGATCACATGATAGTGTGAACTAATTTCTCTCACTACATCACCTTTCAAATAGTACGTAACAATTGCATCCTTTTAATTATTAACAACACTATTAATAGAAATGATGAATATGACAATGGGTTTTTTCTTGAAATGGAAATATTTTTTATTTTAAAATTTATTAAAGTAGATAGTTATATTAATTTTCAAAATTGGAATAAATATGATTTTAATATATGGCATAAGTATATTGAGTTAAATTATTAGTTGGCATAAATATGACTTTTTTTGAAAAAAAAAAATCTCAACAATTTATTCCTTTCCACATGTCACTCTACAATAATTATATATAATTTTTTTAATCCACGAGTTAAATAAACAAAGGATATGGTTGCATGAATGGGTTAAAATTTTCAACAAAAATCTTATTTATTTGTTAATTGATAATTTAGTATTGTTACTTGATTTTGACGTGACAATAATAATGGTTAAGTATGTCACACTAGATTGATCATTGACACGATGACTAATGCATAATTAAGATAAAAATATATAACAACTTTGTAAAATCATGAGAATGAAGAGACCAAAACATACAATAAAGCATAAAATTAAATGAAAATTCAGTTAACTAACAAACTGTTAAAAGAGAAATTAAGTGTGCTTAAGTTATTTTAACTCAAGCTTACACATATAAAATACAAGATTAAAAAGACAATGAGCAGATAAAATGAGAAAAAAAAAGATTAAAGAAAGATTATTAGAACATGACATGCAAAAATAAGATAATCTAACCCTAAAAAAAATTATAAATAAGTCATCTTTTCCACTGCTATATATTACATATTTATTACACATTTATTATCACTCTCACTTCTTACCAATATATAAACATTTTTTCATAAATAATTAATTGAGTGAAAATTAAATATATAAATGTAACGTCACAATGCCCTTGATAGATTTGCTCTTAAATATAGAATCTAAGAACCATTTTTTTCCTTTTCTACCAATTAAAAAAAAATATAAGGGGAAGTTACTTTAAATGAGTTGACCAACCAATAAAATTACCCGAAAATATAAAATATAAGAACCACCTTTTTCCTTTTATTTTTTATACCAATTAAGAAAATATTATTAATTGAGGTGACCAAACCAATAAAATCAACTGAAAATTCAGAATCTAAGAACCGTTATTTTTTTTATAAATTTTTTCTATACCAAATAGGAAAGTATAAAGTACAAGTCTCTTAAATGAGGTTAACAACCAACAAAATTAGCATCTAAAATAGCATAACTACTTAATGTAACTCTTAATTGTTTTTTACCTGTTATAAACATCATTAATACATGCTTTTGAATTGCTAATAACATTAAAAGTTTAACAACCATAACTTTGAAGAAGAAAACTTTTCCATTAATGTGTCAAAAATTTGGGAATCATTTCACGTTGGTTGAATTTAATATAAAACAATATATTAGATTAATGATGGACTTGGAAATGTTTTATAGTGTATTTGATGTTTTAGGTTTAGATTTTAATGCATATTTATTAGTCTCATAATTAATTGTAGCAAAGTAGAAACAAAGTTCTGAAGGCTTCATTCATTGCTATATCAAACACGACCATCATCAAATCAAATCGCAGTCGCAATTCACGGTCGCACGTTGTCCGTCCACGGTGGACACCCACTCACGCACGCACAACGTCGCCGTTTTGCGCGTTTTCTGAAATCACTCACTTGAAACCAATAATGCAATGCCACGTGTACTTTGCCAGAGTTTTGACAACCACGTTGTGGACCCCACCTGCTACATCAGTCAAAACCGCGGCACAGCTCAAGCCAGCTTGTACACTTTTTTCCTAACATCTTCTTTTATTTTATTTTTTCACATTACAATATTAAATTTAATTAAATAATAATTTTAATTAGTAAGATAATATTCATTTTTTTATTTGGACATGTTAATTTGATATCTGGTTTTAAAAGGATTTTAATTGAGTTTTAATTTTTAAAAAAGTGTCTCAATTAAATTTTTTTTAAATAAAAATTATTAACATCGTTTATTTTATTTATAATTTTTTAATCTTAAATTTTAATATAAATATAAATATTTAATTTTAAAAATTATTTTAAATATTGATATTATTAATAACTTTTTTGTTAAAAAAAATTTAATCGAAACATTCTTTTAAAAGTTAGAAGTGAATTAACATATTTTAAAAAAATAGGTACCAAATTCATACATTAAAAAAATAGGTAGAATATGACTAATTAAACTTAAATAATATATAAAAATGTAATTCCACAATCATATATCCCCAAGAAAGAAAATACCAAAAGCCATTACCACTTTAGAAAAGTTCAGCTTCTGAGTTAAGGCCTCATAGTGTCACGCACAGACAAACAGTTACTCTCTCCTCTCTGCATTTTTGAGGTGGTTGGGTTTTTCAGTTCGTCGTAATCTGCCACCGTTGCCGGGATGTGGAATCCACGCGCGCTCTCTTCTCCACTCGCGGTGCTTCTTTTTCTTCTTCTTCACTGTCTCCTTGCTACCGTCTCTGCTCAGAGATCTGCCTGGAAGACACTCCATGGTAAAACTTGTCTCACTCATTCTTCTAATGTATATTCTCTTACTTCGTTCGATCTTTGCTTCTCTTTCTCTTCACTTTCTATTTTCGCAACACTAACTTGCTACCAAGTGTAGGATCTGTGCGTTTCTTTTCTCTCAACTTTCATTGCTTTTGAGCTGAGTACGGATTTGGATAAATGGCCAAACTATGCTCTGAGTTGGCTTGTGGATAATTGATGTAGTGCTTCAAAATATATTGACGTTTCTCAAGCTTATTAACAATTTTTAGCTTAAGTTTTGGCTGAACGAAATCTTTGTTGATTCACCTCATAGAATTATGGTTTTGGCTCAAGATATGTTATACACTCGTTCTTAACCACATCATCGGTAGTTGATGTGGAATCGGTAACAGTTCCTTAAATTAAGACATCTTCCAGTGGCGGATTATGGTATGAGGGTGACTTGATAAACTTACCAAAATTGTTAATATAAGTTTTGAAACTATTTTAGAATCTGGATTTAGTTCTAACTCAACCGAATACTCTTTTCTAGCCATATCACTTCACTTGTGGAAGTGGGATTTTCAGCATTAACAATTTTTTGCATGCAATCTAGAGGCCAAACTCTGAGTGAATACGATTGTCGACATAATGTAAAAGATTGTTGTGACTTTTTTCACTGCGCTAGGTGTTTTGAAACTTACTTGTGTTCTTGTTTCGCAGGAGGTGCGCCGTTGGTTGTGGCGCGTGGTGGATTTTCAGGGATGTTTCCTGATTCCAGTGATAGTGCATATAATTTGGCAGTAATAACGTGTGGACCGGATGTCTATGTATGGTGTGATGTGCAGTTAACGAAAGATGGAGTTGGGATTTGCCAACCAGACATAAACCTTTTAAATTCTACTTACATTGCTTTCGCATACCCAAATAAAACCACAAGTTACTTGGTTAATGGAGTACCCACCACTGGCTATTTTTCTCTGGATTACACTTTCAAGCAGCTAAGCAGTGTCGTCTGTGAGTTTAATTTATTTAAAACACGTAGTTTTATTGTTAATAGTTACATATTTTTCATATTTGATGAACTAAGTGATTCTTTTATACGGTAAATGTATTGCTGACAGTTCTTATTTTATATAGTTGCTGACTGTTTGTTTTTTCTGGACAGTAACTCAGGGAGTATACTCTCGAACCAACCGGTTTGATGGCATTAATTTTCCGATTCTTAGTGTTGATGATTTACTTACAACTAGACAAAAACCAAAAGGAATATGGTTGAATATTCAGGTAAATAGAATGAATGCATAATCCATGCTCATGATTCAGTCTCCTTGTTTGTTTTAAAACTAACTCTTGTTATCTCTTTTATTTTAAAGCACGATGCATTCTACGCACAGCACAACTTGAGTATGAGAAGCTTTGTGCTTTCAGCTTCTAAAAGAATAGTTTTCAGTCATATCTCGTCACCCGAGGTTAATTTTCTGAGAGGTATATCATCACGCTTCAACCAGAACACAACAAAACTGGTCTTCCGGTTCATGGCAAAGGAAGACGTAGAACCATCTACCAATCAGACTTATGAATCGCTTTTATCGAATCTTACATTTATCAAGACATTTGCTTCTGGAATTCTTGTTCCAAAGGGATACATATGGCCAGTAGATTCAAGCCTTTATCTACTACCACATACATCTTTGGTCTCGGATGCACATAAAGCGGGGCTGGAAGTTTTTGGATCAGATTTTGTGAATGATGTTCCATCTAGCTTCAATTACAGTTATGATCCACTTGCTGAGTACCTCCAGTTCATAGACAACGGTGACTTCTCTATTGATGGTGTCCTGTCTGATTTCCCCGTTACTCCATTTGAAGCAATAGGTAAGTTTGTTTATTTTTCTCCCATGTTTACAGAAACAGAGGGTCTGTTTAGAGGAATATTTTCCATAAATACTTTTAGGATAAAAAATAAAAATGAAATTAACTTCCGTATAACCCAAACTTAGCTTATTCACGAGTAAAAGTCAGATTTAGTAGTTAATAGGAAATAACATCTATAAATTAATTCATGTGTAAGTTAATTTTAACTGAAGAAATTTCCCTAAAATAGACTCATGGTATTCCTAAGGTTCATAATGTCTCTTGCGTTTGCATGCATTTCCAATATTAGAATGACCATGGATGGCCAAATCCTCGATTTTCTTCTTATGTGCAAAGAGATGGACTTTTAAGTCTATTTCAATCTTACAAATTTAGTTTGTTAGGTAAGGTTTTGCATTATTTCTAGTCGATATTTCTAGTTGATATAGACCTTCTAACACTATATTTAAATTGTTTTAATCTCTTCGGAGATAGGATTTATTGTGTGAGTCAACATATCAAATGATGCATTATCCAGGGTTTAGTGATCAATCTGCCCAGAACTGGTATATTCATAAGCTACTTTATTCTTCCTACCCAGTCATAACTTTTCATGAGGATACGACTAAGATATTTATACAAACCTTGATAGATGGGAGGATACTGATAGGATTTGTCTTGACTTTGACTAGAGGATTTCATGTCCGAATGCTCCTGCTTTCGTGCTCTCACCTTAAACTGTGTTCAATTTCCTTACTGCATGAAACCAAATAGCGAGTTATGTCTCCTTCTCACACAATTTTTTTGGACAAAGTTGTAAACTTTCCAATAACTCACAACTGCTCAAGTCCTTTATACATCCAAAGAACTTATTGAGTTGTGATGATAGCTCTCAAATCAACTTTTAGTTTCTAGTTTTCATTTCTTCATATTATTCAATATGGACATTTAGTGATTAATCACTTGAGAACCAACACCTTCTTCTGTATTTTGCATACTGAAATTGTAACCTTAAAACATCTGTGTATGCTTGTGTTAACAATTCTTATTTTCTCTATTAAGTAATATGTTGGGTTGTCTTCTTGTAATGCAGGTTGCTTTTCTCAGCTAGGCACCAATGCCACGAAACAAGGTACACGTAGTTATAATTTTGAAATATGTATTCTCATGTTCTTAGCTATTTCTAGTTTTTTTATTGTGTGATTTTTATGATCTGATGATGGGACCAAAGCTTGCATCATTGTTGATTTGTTTCTTTAATTTTTTATTATGTTTCAGATAATAAAACTTTGATTATCTCAAAATATGGGTCAAGTGGGTATTATCCTGCTTGTACCGACTTGGCATATACGAAGGCCATAGATGACGGTGTGGATGTTCTTGACTGTCCGGTTCAAATATCAAAGGATGGAACGCCATTCTGCTTAAACTCCATTGATCTTATAGAGAGTACGACAGTTGCCCAATCAAGCTACAGCAAATATGCCATGACTATCCCTCAGATCAAATCTGGCAGTGGCATATTTGCATTCAACCTCACGTGGAGTGATATAAAAACTTTGACCCGTAAGTCATAGAGATTTCTGTAGCTGTTTGCTATTCAATTAGGTCAAATGTTCTTCTATATTTCTGTATTTGCATGGAGTTAATCCAGACTTGTCAAAGCTTAGTTGACTATACTTTCAATTAACCAAAATTTAGAATGAGATACATGCACATGGTACAAAACATGTTTTGGACTAAAGAGGAAAATAACTTAAATCTTCACTTTATAAAGGACAATCATGTCTCACTGATAAACTACCACGGCAAAATTTTCCCTTTCATATTGTCGCCTTTCACTTGGCTGCCTCCAGAACGTGTTACAACAAATTTTTGACATATTTTTCTCTTCTTTATTTTCCCTGCAGCCTCAATATTGAATCCTTTTGCAAAATACAGACTGTTCAGGAATCCAAAATCTTTGAAATCTGGGCACTTGGTGGCGTTATCAGATTTCTTGTCCTTGACAAAAAGTCAGCCTTCTCTATCTGGTGTCTCTGTCGCTGTTGAGGTGCGTTCTTTCATACCTGTTAATTCTGTATTCGATTTTTATATCGGCTGTTATTTGAACATTTAGTCTTTTTTGTAAGAATAAAGCAAGTTTAGGGCCACTTGGTTATTTAACAATTCTTATGATTGATTTCACCTTCAAAGGGGACAAATATAAATATGGAATATTAAGACTATCATGCATTATTTTTATCAAATGCTTAAAAGACCTGTTGCACTTGTTTTTTCTGACCATATGTTCGTTCTAAAGTGTTGTATAACCTGGCCAAAAGATTATGAAATATACAACTTTTAACTCTGGAGTTCTTCTTGTACTTTGAGCCGCTGACTATTTCTCTTTGGAAACCAAAAACCAAATGGCTCACTTGCCCAAAACTTGAATATATGTGAATTTCACATTAAATATTTATTCACCGACTCTTCTTCAACGTGACTTATTTCTACCAAGTAAAGAATATTGTTTTTTTTTTATGGTGATGATGATAAACATAAATAGTTGTATGTTTCGAGCGTGTAAATGATTTTTTGTCCATGTTATTAACATGCATATTGTTGTTGTTCATGTTATCAGAATGCGGCTTATCTTGCTGAGAAGCAAGGGTTAAATGTGGTTGATGCAGTAATCAGTGCTTTGAGCGAGGCAGGTTATGATAAACCCGGATCCCAAAAGGTTTATATCCAATCCACTGATAGCTCTGTACTGCTAAAGTTTAAAGAGAAAACCAGTTATGAGCTTGTGTACAAGATTGACGAGACTGTCGGTGATGCTGCTAATGCAGCTGTTGAGGATATAAAGAAATTTGCTAGTGCTGTGATTGTCAACAAGAACTCTGTATTTTCTTATAATGATCAATTCCTGACAGGCACTACGAAAACTGTGCCGACGCTAAACGCTGCCAACCTCTCAGTTTTTGTGGAGTTATTCAGCAATGAGTTTGTTTCTCAAGCGTGGGATTTCTTCTCAGATGCAACTGTTGAGATCAACTCATATCTAAATGCTGATGGCCTAAAAATTGATGGTATTATCACAGACTACCCTGAAACTGCCGACAGATACAGAAGTAAGTATTAGCAAAGTCTGCAATAAGAAATTCAAGTAGAACCTTGTTCTAGATATCAAAATAATACGATCCATATTCAGAAATGATCAGAAATGATCGTAATATTTCCTATATAGGATCGTATCAGGTTGTCTTTTATGAGTGAAGCCTATTCATTACTGAAATATTTTCTTCTCCATTTTACTGCAGGGAACAAATGCTTAAATTTGGGTGCCAAGAGACCTACTTACATGGACCCTGTTCAACCAGGTGGTCTTTTCTCACTCATTACCCCAGAGTTCTTGCCTCCAGCTCAAGCTCCACTCGCACCCTTGACAGAAGCTGAAGTTGCAGAGCCACCTTTGCCTCCTGTTGCTAAACTAGCCCCAGCTGCCAGCCCCAGTTCTGGAACCACAGCACCAACCAGAAATGCACAGCCTAGGGTTGCTGTCTGCTTCTTCTTTTCCTCTCTGGCTGTGTTCATAGCTTCCCTTCTTCTGCTTTGAGCAAAATCATCTCTAAACTTCCTTCTAAGACAAAACAAAAAAGAGGAGAAAACGGTTCCTTTTGCTGGTTTCAACCCCTTATTTGCTTGCACATCCCTTCTAGGATTGAGTGGCATGAAAGCTTTTGGCTTCACATTGACTACATGAACAATCCACACTTTTTGTTCTTCTTAAAAGGAGCAAATTCTTTCAATCTAATTTGTTGTAGCTATGATTGTCCATTCTTAGTTCCCCAATTGCTTCTCGGGTTTATACTGTGGCCATAAGCTCGCGTGGTATATATCTATGAATTCTTTTCAGACGTGTATTTTGTATCTCCTGTTGTAAGATATATTTATATTTTTATGCATTTGACGAGATTAACAAGTTCAGGTCCTGATCAAGTTTTCCTGAGAATTATCCACAATAAACTCTTATTTCTCTCCTGATCCCACAACTTACAGAAATCAATCTAATACAAAACATGGTAATTATCTTAACCATTTTCTAGTCCTACAAAATGTGGCATAGTGGCGTGTTTGAATGCTGTTCAATTTAATTGAAGGCTAATGAGTAATGATTTTCCCAACATGAATTGGTGTTAGAAATGCAGAAAGTGGAAAATGAGCAAAACGCACTCTTAGATGAATCAAATAATCATGATGTATCATGATCCAATAACAAGGGATTTGTATGACTTACATAAGACCTTAAGTTCATGTTTTGTTGCTACCATAGAGAAAAAGAAACAACAACATGAATACCGTTAACTTAAAAAGAGTGGTTTTTTATTTATTTATAGAAATTAAACTAACGATGCATGCACCTAATGAATGCATTTGACCCGACTCAATGAGTGGCAGAAATGGGTCGGTCGGTGACCCCAATTTCACAATCCCAAACAAAATGGCAGATCCTTACCTGGATTTTCAATTCATGATTTCACTAAGCACTACCAAAGAGGATTTGGCATCATCTTTTCGGATCAATCGCACATTAATGGTGCCAATTTCTGTTGAGATTTCTCTAAATTACACTCAGAATCTCCGAAGATTGCACAACAGGAATTGATACAGGGAACTCCACATTTCCCATCCTAAACCTACTTCACACAGCTTCTATGAACACTATAATGGAGTCTCTGCATAAGATTGTATCATGTAGAAACGAGACACAAAGTCACAAAGCGTTGGGAGCAATGATGGCCAATTGTTAAACAAATGGAATAATTCACTACAGCTTCTCTTTTTCTGTGGATTTGAGAAACTTGTACCCTTCTAAAAAGACCTAAAGAATGTGGGATTCTCCTACATAATTGCACTTTCAATTTGAGTTGGGCATGATTTTGGTGGCATAAGCCTCATAATTCATACGGTACAATGTCACGTTACATGTTTTTTTTTTTTTTTTTTTTTCTTGAGTTGTCGTTCCAGGTAGGGTAATTATGATAATGATAGCTAATACTTGTTTATAAAGATCTCAGCATGCTTATCTAGCTCATAGGAACTCATCAAAAGAAGCGAGGGGAAAAAGATACACCAAAATTCAATATTATCCTATGAATTTGGATTCTTTTGTTCTATTTTTCTACCGTGTCTTCATAATATCCGGATTACTACTAATTTTAACGTTTTAAAATATATTAAAGAGATATTTAAAATATCAATACAATATATTTTTAATATTCAGTAAAGAACAATACTAAAATAAAATAGAGAATCTGCACTCAATATCCTATCACTCCTTCGATTTCTAATTTTGTAGTTCATACATGAAGGATTCTTGCATTAAAATATTGTTCATTGGTATTATCCATGAAAAGTTTAATTAGTGTTGCATTTAATATATATAATTTACCATATTTAGCACAATAAGATTAAAGAATATTCTTTGAGTATTTTAAAAATATTTAAGAGAAATATTCTTTGAGAGAAATGACATTAATGTTAATATATCAGATGTCATATCGAGTATTTTAAAAATATTTAAGAACATGAATAAAAAAAATAAAATAAGAAACAAGTATATTTATGAAAGAGGTATGTTTGTTACATTGATAAGGTGGAGGAGCTTTTCGAATTTAAGAGTTTCACATTTGATTTGATGCGTCATGCTTTTGTTCTAATGATGTCATTTGTTAACAACAAAATTGTTATTATTTGAGTTGGCAACATTTATATGTTATGTTATGGTGACATTAATTCTGACGGAAATTTTATTTGTTGTTATTGAAAAAAAGAAAGAAATTAAATGAGTGGTGGATTACCTGCCATGTAACCCACGTAAACTTCGAGTCAAACCTCCTATTTTTAAAATCAACTCGGTCAACAAGCCACTTTTACTACATTTTTCCAACGTCTACAAGGGATTATGATTGTTATAATCATCATCATTTTATTCAAAATTTATTTGTTTTTTAAGATGAAAAAAAAAAATCATAGATAGATTCACTTTAACTGAACTCAACTCTTTAACTATTTTTTGTGAGGAGAGAAATTTGATAATAATAATAATAATAATAATAATAATAAGTAATAAGGAAACTTCAATAATTCTTGATAGTTTAGTGAATAAAAGACAAATTAATTTTACAAAAATAGTTGACCTTTTTAGAAAATATCCCATATAAAAATTAATGAAGACTTAAAATGTTATTGGTTCAGTTACTCTTATTAGAATAAGTATTAACATACGAAGAAATCATTAAATAATAACTATATTTAAACAACAAATAATTAGTTATTATATTAACTATGTTAGTTATTATTTTATTTATTTAACGTACTAAAAATTATTGACATTTAAAACCGATCTCTATCATTAATAAAAAAAGACTATAATTGATTTCTGAATCTAAATTAGTTACTAAAATTTCAAATTTTTATTAATATTGATTATTTAAATTAGTTTCTAATTTAAAAACAAAAAATAATAAGAATTAATAATTGTAAATGGTTTTTATTAATAATATAAATTATTTTAAATATTATTAATTTTTAATTTAGTCAATGTAATAATTAGTTATTATTTAATAATTTCTTATGGTATAATATTTTTTTTTCGTACGCAGACAACACATATCCGGTGAAAACATACCTTCCAAATATTCTTAAATACATAGGAAGAGATGTTAAACAAAACTCATAATATGCAATGTTAACATTGAAATAAATGTTTGTTAAGTAAGTGAGAGCCACAAAGTGCAGAAGAATTTGGATTCTTTGCTGGTTTTGTGTGTGCTATTTTTCAATTGTGCTTTCGTAGTAATATATTGATTATCACTAATTTTAACATTTTAAAATATACTAAAAAGATATTTAAAATATCAGTACAACGTATTTTTAATGTCCAGCAAAGAACGACACAAAGAAAAAATAGTAGAGAATATGAACTCAGTGTAGAATTGTGAAACTTAAACCTATACACACTCTTTGTTTTTTGTTGTCATTTTCTTTTCTTTTTTTTTTCTTTGTTTGTTGTACTTACCTTGATGCAAGAATGAAGCATCATTGAAGGTGACTTAGATTTTGCTATAAAAACCAATTTTTCAACCTTTTGATTAATTCCTTCCACATGAGGTTGTGATGATGAAAGATATGACTCAAACACTAATTCTTATCATCATGCTTACACCATCATCCCATTCTCACCACACAAACACAAATATCTCATTAACCATTTTTTAACAAATGTTTAGTTAAATTAACTCTTCCAAGATCCTGGTTTCAACAAAAGTAACAAACAAGAAGTTTTTTTTTCTATATTCAAAATGACATCAAATTTCATTATGTCATACATGTTGCATAATATGATTTCTTTTAACAATCATTTAAAAATTATTTTAATTTCTACATTCATCTAAAAAAACAACATAGTACATTAATTTGAATAAATATGTTAAAGTACACTTTTACACTATCATTGTTAGTCCATAATTATTTTTTGGAAAGTTTTTAAAAAGGTTTATTGTGTAAAATTTCTAATTTATAATATTTATACTTACCCCGTAAATTTTTGCATACTATATTATTCTTAGGACCACCACTTCTTCATTCATATCTAACTGTACTTCATCTTCTGTATTCATTCATCGATTAACTTTATTTTAGTAGAGAATGATCTCATAACTTTTTTAACATGATGACCAAGTTGAAAATGAATATCATCAATACCAATTAAAGTTACATTTTATCACGCAAATAACTTTTGGAATTTTTATTTTTATTTTTTACTCTAAATAGAACAAAAGATACATTAAAAATTAAAATTATTACAATTTAACCTATTTCTTTGCATAAGATATAACACTACTTCTAAAAATATAATCAAATAATTTCAAATATCACCAAGTATTGTTTAGTATAAATAAAATATGTTAAATATTATCAAATTAAATTTATGCTATAAATTCAATATATATATATATATATATATATATATATATATATATATATATATATATTCATAACAAATAGCAACTTAATTATTAAATCAATTAATGATTTTTGAACTTGATTCTTTTTTTGTGTTATGGTGAAATGTAGGGCTATGTATTATTAGAGTGGAACAAAGTGATTCGCAAAAGTACTTTTAATACATGGCAATAAGTGTAGGACAATGAATAAAAATAAGAAGAAAAAGAAAGTGAGCTTTAGAAGAACTTAAATGTGATTAAAAAATAAAAAATGTATAAGAGTAAATATAGCATAGGCTAAAAATGGTAAAGTAGAAGAAAAGATGAAGTGGGAAGGTTGTTAAAAACAAGTCAAGACTTTAATTAAGCGATTCTGAAACGTGGCTGATGTCAACTGATGCAAAACTCCAGCTATCATCCAACAATTTTTCTTCTTCCATTTTTTTTTTTATATTTATGAATCTTAACTTTCAGTTTAATATAAAACCACACAATTCAACATCGCAGGTGCTACTCATGTAACCACCCATGAGAAAGATATATAAATATATGATTTTAAACAATACTAAGTCCAAATAGTTATACCTATATATTTATATTAATATGTCAATAATGATTCCAATTATTTCTAGATTTAGATTTTTATATAGATCTCTTTATTGTAAATAAAAAAGAATTTAATGTCATAAAAAAATATTTAATAAGTCTTACATTATATAAGAGTCGATGTAAGTTTAAATACTCATGTTTTCCTCTATCTTTTAATGTGTTTTTTAAGGATCAATCTGTGATAGAGTTTTACGTCCTAAAACGGAGGATAATACTTTAGAAATATGTTGGTTATTCTTAACGATGATGTCAGACCGATTTGGATCGGATCAGAACACTTTAAAATTTACTATAAAAAGTAATTATTTTTTTCTTATACATCTAATAAGTCTCACATTACTTAGGAGTCGAGATCAAGTACAATTTAAATATTCTTTTTTTTTTCTCTTTTCTTTGAGGTGTCTTGTAAGGACCAAACTGTTATAGAGTTTCGTGTTTCAAAACGGATAATACCTTAAAAACATAGTAATTAGTTTTAATATATTCCTAATGATGCTGCCGAACGTATCAGAACAATTTTAAAAATTTTAACTTTTTTAAGATTTATTATATATATATATATATATATATATTCTAATTCTTATTGTTCTAAATTTGAGTTCTTTTTTAACAAATGAATCAACGTAATAACCTTTTTGATTAACATGATAGTTATAAATAAAAATAATAATAAGGTGGTGTGGTATGCATATGCCTACGAGACACATCATGAGTGCGTTATGCTGACGTTGATGGGAATAAGGAAAGCAAAAGAACCTTGAGATGAAGCAAAGTGTTTGTTATTCTATTCGATGTGGGTCTTCATTGGCAGCCAACACTATACGTTTTGAGGTTTGACTTTCCCAAGAGTGAACCTCTGCTTCTGTTTCTACCTCTCACGCCACACCCCCCACTTTCCTATATATACCTTAAACAATCTTTGTCTTGCTCCTCACATTTCCATCATTCAACAACTTTTTCTTCTCTTTCCACAAAATGCCCAACCAAGATATTACCAGTTACCTTAAAGAACCTCGTCTTGTGGCCAGAAAGTTCTTGGCCAGACCTCAACATGAGGGTGTTGGGGCAGTTGTTAGAAGAAGCATAGGCAGGTAAGACAGAATACATGAGATACATGAGATTTTGTTCTTCAAATGTATATTGCATTGCAAGTTTTTAAAAGTTTAGTTTTTTGAATTGATTGGTTATGTGGGTATGTTCAGATTTGAGCTCAAGAACTTTGACCCTTTCCTTGTCTTGGATGAATTCTCAGGTAAAACATCTCTATAATTTTCTCTGTTTTTTAACTTCAATACTGAAAAAATACATCAGAGTCAATCTTGTTTGTGTTTTCTAAGAATGTGAAATTCTGAATATTGCAGTCACTGCTCCTGCTGGGTTTCCTGATCATCCACACAGAGGTTTGTGAATGAGATTTTTTGTGTCATTGATGTTATGTTCTTCAGTGATATAATTTGTTTATCTTCTAACTCCTTGTTCCTTGTGGTGTTTTTTCACTTTTCTTTTGACAGGATTTGAGACAGTCACATACATGTTGCAGGTAGAGCAAATTTTCATTCCTTTGCTCATTGATCATGAAACAGTTTTCCATCATTTGAGAAACATTGTGTTAAGTTTTTTACTTTCTGTTGCAATCCGTGTTACAAAGTCAAAACCACATAATATAAAGGTCATTGTGCAAATCACACAGTTGAAAAACCAAAAATAGTAGTACTATTTCGCTTTATGAATTCTTAATCTGTGTCAATCTGTGTGCTGGTGGTGTGGCAACATGTAAGTCACAAATTAATGATTCGTTACGAATTGAGCCATTTTGATTAGTGCCACAGAAACCAAACCATTAAAGATTATGTCCTTGTTACCATAGTAGTTGGTTATGACTTAAGAGCACAAAGACAAAAGTGACCCCACATGTTGCTGTCTGGTTTATTTTTCTAGAATACCAACTACCATGTTGAGTGCAATGTAATGTATACAAAGTTGTGTATTGGTGACACATGCTTGTGCTGATGTGATAACCTCACCTGAATGCAACTTTTTTGCACAATTCAGGGATCCATAACACATGAAGATTTTGAAGGACGAAAGGGAACAATTGAAGCTGGTGATTTGCAATGGATGACTGCAGGAAGAGGGATAGTTCACTCAGAAATGCCTGCAGCACAAGGAACTCAAAAGGGTCTTCAGCTCTGGATCAACCTCTCTTCAAAACATAAAATGTAGGTGCAAAATCCTTCTAAACCAATCACAGCAATCACAGAGACACTTTTGAATATACATATCTTAATAGATTACTTATTGCCCTTTTAAAAGGTCAGAACCAGTAAACAACTTAATTAAGTACTGATTGAACTTACAGAAAGTGATTTTTATAATTGAGTTTTGGATAAGCATCAACTGTGTACATGTTTATCAACAAAATCATGTCAAATGAATTTAAAAATGCAAAAACTACTTTTTGTTATTTCAGGTCATACCTCTTTCTTGAAATCAACACAAAACCAGAAGTGTACTAAATTATTTATCTTTACTTAGTGTTTAAAATTTCACCTCTCTAACCAGGATTTTTTCTTAACGAAATACTGAAATCATAATGTGTTAGCCTTATTTTGATGACGTACCTCTTGCGTCAGTGAAGATCATCATCATCATTATAGTTTTTTGGATGATGCTCTTCACCAAATATCAATGAGACAAAAAGGAACTGCACTATTCACAAGGAAACAAACAGTGAAATCTTTTTAAACTTTCTGCATTAAGATATGGCTTCCTCACTTTCACATGTGACTTTTTTTTCTCATGATTTGCCATCATATATACCATTTCCTGGAAGTGCTTTTCAATAGAGCATTTGAGGAAGCAAGTGTGCAAAATGGCCTGAAATGGCCAGCATAAAAAAAAAAAGTGCCTCTCACCACCCCATATTTCCCATGGTGATGATGGAAGTTCCAATGATAAAAAGGGCAACCATAACATGTTGTAAATGCTAGTTTCAAATGAATTTGTCTGGTTCTGGATGACCCACTACAAAAAGAATTCAACTTTTTCATCAGTGTCTTCTTGGAAGTACTGTTTGTGATCCTTTAAGAAAAAACCATTGTCTACCTTAAAGTTTACGTTATATTGGTAAAGTAGTTTCTTAGTTAAGACTCTAAAGCTTTGGTCTGATATGTGTTTGTTTGTACTGTTATCTTAGGATTGAGCCAAGGTACCAAGAAATGCTGAGCAAGGACATAGCTGAAACTATGGTAGATGGAATAAAAGTTAGAGTGATAGCAGGTGAAGCTCTTGGAATAAAGTCTCCAATCTACACAAGAACACCAACCATGTACTTGGATTTTTCCCTCAAACCTGGTGCACACTTGCAGCAACTTATACCAAAATCATGGAATGCTTTTGTGTACATATTGGAAGGAGAAGGTGTTTTTGGGAACCAAAAGTCTCAACCTGTGACTTCACATCATATACTTCTTCTTGGTTCTGGGGATGGTCTTGAAGCATGGAACAAATCTTCAAAGGTTCTAAGGTTCATTTTGGTTGGAGGAGAACCATTGGGGGAACCTGTGGTGCAATTTGGACCCTTTGTGATGAACACTCAAGAAGAGATTGATCAAACAATTGATGATTTTGAGAATTATACCAATGGATTTGAGAAAGCAAGACACTGGAGGTCTGAAACTTCACTTAGCCTTGATTATTGATTTTGTATTAGGTCACATTTGTTGGTTGATTTGGGAAAGATGGGAAGAAAAATAAGTTCTGATGTAAATTGGAATGTATGAATTAGGTCAAGAGTTTCTTTCTATCCTTTTTAACTTTATATTATGTTTATACTATACTGTTTGAAGGCGTAAATTAAAATCCACATGTAGTAGGTCAAAAAGAAGAGTAAAATTATAGTTAATTAATTACCCTTCTGATTTTTAATTTTTTGGTTTTAGATTCTCTTTATTTATTATTATTATTTTTTTTGCATTAAGTGGCTAACACAAGCTTGTGTTGTGGAATTAATTTGATGAGTAGCATAGTAATATAAAATCTATTCAGATGTCTTCATGTTGATGAGTATGCTTAACATTTGGAAGTGAAAACGACATTATATTAAAATAAGTTGTAGTAGTAAGTTTGAATAAATGTGGTCAATTATCCTAAATCCACGTTTTTGGCTTGTAGCATGCATACCCAAAAAAAAAACAAAGACTTAGCTTTAGTCATAATTTGAATATTACTATTCACCAGCAGCAATTTTTGAGTGTATTTTTGGGTTGATTTATTTTATTCAGGTTGACTTAAATAAAATTTTAAGGGTTACAAAACTTTCTTCGGTTTATTTTAATATATTTTTAATAGGTTTTTTATTTCCAATTGTATTTCTTTGATGATCAATTTGATCTAATCCATCCCAATTACAATGCGTCAGGTTTCATTTATACTTAGATCAAATCTTATTTAACTCAAACTAACTTACTCTCATATGAATTATTTGTGTTATTAATAAATTCTGTTATGTTTTTCAAATGTTTTCAATTAGTTTAGACAAAATTTATATAATGTATTTATTTGTTGACTTGAAGTCATGAATTAATTTTATAAGAATTATGTTATTTTTAAAGTATATTCATCATCTTCACTAAATCTAATTCAAACTTAAAGAGAATTGGATTGGATTCAATCTAACATAAAAAATACAAAAATTCAACCGAATATTTTTTAGTCGATTAAAGAATGAATTTGACTAAATTCTGCCTAACTCAACCCGTCGAACACTCCTAATTTTAATTTTCTTAACGAGAAATCAATATAAAATAATCTTTGCCATCGTTATTTATTCATTATTATCATTATACTGCCTATTAAAATATCATGCATCGTTACCAATTTATCACCTATTTATCATCTGTTAAATTATTTACGTTTAATCATCAATAAATAACTAAATAATTTATATTAATTATAAAATAATTTATAGCTGCATGTAGTGAAATTCGACACCATGTAGTGTTCAAATAATAATAATAGTTAGTGTCACCCAATGTTTTTAAAGTCAATTTTATTTTATAAAAAATCTTGAGCAATTGTGAAGAGAGTACTTGTATTTAAAAAAGTAGCCTTTATCAATATTGAATATATATACATATATTATGTTTGGATAAATATGCAAATAATACGTAATAAACAAACAACAATTTATTCACAAAATAATAACACTGATAACAAAAAATAATATAAAACATATAATAGTTAAGTCTCTATTCTTCAATAATATGTTGCAAATGTTGATTTGCTTATGTGCGTTTGATTTAATGAGAATTGATTGAGTGGTAGGTAAAATTAAACTCGTCTCAACTTCAATCAATTGATAAAGTTCCAAAACAAAATTCTTTCAAAATTAGTCTTGCCAACGCTTGTTGAACTCACAAGAAGACTAAGAGTGAAAGCAAGAAATGTTGACATTGGTCTCCAGCTATAACACGTTTATGTGATTTTTTTTCTCCATCAATGTTTCAATACCCTGCATTTTCTTGTCTCAGACATTGGTCTTCGACGACTTAATACTAACTCTAATGGGAGAAAATATCAACCAGCCTCTAATCAATTGATTAAAACTTGTTAATCATATTACGCGGTCTATGGAATTGGCTAACAAAAGTAGGTTTACAACTCTATTTGACAAAATTTATTGAAAACGTGAAACCTTAAAACTATTACCAGAATGAAGATAGGATTTCATTCAATTTTACAACTCCTTTATCTGCAAACAACACAATACTGCCGAAATTACTGACCTAATGATTTTTAGGTGGCATACCATATAGAAATAGAGAAATTTAGAAGGAAAAGCTTTGACAATTTGATACCATGTTTTGAAGCTTGGAAAAGTATGCAATTTCATATTCATTCAGTTTCAGAAGTTCCATAGCAGCACAGAACTAAACAGGGGAGGGAGAGGGCTCATGTAACACAGGTACAATATCCTCATCAAGAGCATTAATCAAACTCACCCTTAAGCTTCTGTTATTTCAATTTCAAATACTTTTTCAACTTCTACCATGGTGTTTCGAGCGTCGTCAATTTCAGGACCTGCCTTCTCACCAGAGTCCTCCAACTCGGTCTGAAAGTGGGAAATAAAATAAAATAAAATTCCAACGTAATGAAAGGTTACATCCAATTTCAACAAACGCTTAAATTAAACATATCAAGTTGATTTTTAAATCAGAGAAGCCTCCCTGGGACAAAAAGCAAAGAGTTTTGTGCATAAATGAAAACAATTTGGTTTGTTTTGAAGCTCCAGCTTTAAATACACACAAATTGGGTTGATAAAAACAACAATAATACTTGCAGAAAATATTTATAAAAATTCAAAATAATTTAACACAGTACAGAAGTCTTTTAGTTGCAACTTTCTCTTATTTCAAATAAAGATCCGACAATCCCCAACCAGGCAATAATTCTTTAACTTCCACCTTGGGATTAAATGAGATAAAGAGGAAGTTGAAGGAATTCATTGAGAAAGTGTGCACTAGTTGAAGAGAGACACATTGACTCAGACAAGAAAAAAACAATAGGAACTAGGAAACACAAATTTGTATTGAACATAGAACTAGCAAGACCAGGAATGATAAGAAAGATACTTATATTCCTTTCCCAATCGATTTGATCAAAATACATAAATCACAAACATGCACCATCTTCCATCAGACCAATTAAGGGTGAAAACTATTAAGTTATGTTGGGAAGATACTTGGATTCCCAACAAGTTAGCAGGGTGATTTTATGATAGAGCCAAGGCATCAAATGCCGAGAATGTCAAAGTTACTTAAAATATCAATAACAGCAGAAACTGAGAGATACAGCAAGCCCAGAAACAAGAAATAAAAAGTACCAATGTCTTTTTCAAGTCTGACAGAGAGGCCTCAAGGCGCTTGCGGCAGTCAGGAATCATCATCCTAGACTCAGCCAACACATTTTCCTGTTCATATCCAAATTAGTTCAGCAAAAGTTACAATCAATTCTACAATCTTGTTTTTAGCTGAGAAAAGTAAACAACATATACGTATGATAAGTTTAAAAAAATTAAAGAATGGAAATGCAGAGTGCTTAGGGTATACCTGCTGCTTGAGATCATGAGGGTCAGCTCCCTTTTCCTTCATGTCAGCAGTTTTGGCAGCTTCTCTCTCAACTTCCTTCTCATAAGAACGCAACTCCTTCACTAATCGCTTGCAAGTGCTTGTCTTGATCTTCAGACTTTTCAAAGTAGCCATTGAATTAATCCCTACATAAACAAAAAAAAAAAAAAAACGAATATAAAAAAAAAAGTGTCATCAAATTTTGCTTCCAAATAAAAAATCATAACACTTTGCAATGTAATCTCATCGCGATGTTTCCCGTCTAGCATTAACCGCTTTTTTGAGCGCTTAAAATGTAAATCGAAATTCCGAATCCAAAAGACAAATGAAAGATGATCGAAGAGTAAAACGTCAAAAAGCACCAGAGATTCGCTTCAAATTATTATTGTGACTAAAGAATTATGATCGAATTAAGGATAATGAAAACGGAGCGGTGACGTTCAATTTTACCTTCTGTTTGAGTGATCTTTGCTCACTATGTTGTTCCTGCTAGCAGTGCCCCAGCGCAGATCCACGGTGAAGGAGGCGAAGATTCAAGAGGACCTTTCCTTTTCTCTCCCTAAAACGCATCGTTTGCTTTTACTTTCAGCACCCCCATAATTTCTATGTGCACTCCATAATTTTTAAAATAATTATTTTATTCTTCATCAAAGTTACATCTGGAATCATCTTATTTAAAAATATTCAGAAATATTTTTTTAGGAATTTCCACAATATGATTTCTTGAAAAGGATTTTCGAAACTTAATTTCTAAAATAAAATTTCTATAACAAATTTTAAAATAAAATTTCTAGAACAGGCTTTCTAAAACACGTACATTACCTTTTAAAACAAATCTTCCATAAACAAACTTTTCAGAACAAATTTTGTGAAACAATTTTTTTTTCTTAGAACGAACATATATTTTTGACCTAGAACGAGCACTCACTCTCCTTTTGCAATGGAGAATGACACACGGAGACAATGAACACAGTAACGGCAACAGCATCAGTGATAGCAGCAGCAATGGCATGGTGCAATGAGGGGGAGTTTTAGTCATTTCCCCTTAACATGGGAGTACAGTTAGTAGTATTTGAGGTGCAGGAAGAAAAAACATGCATCGTTTCATTGCTTCTTTTCTTGTTTAAGTTCTTCCTTCTCATGGGAGCCCAAACCCATGTGTCGAAGTCCAATTCTCACCATGAGGATAAATTAGCTCAAATGCTTATTTAACTGCGCTATACCGTAATTTCCGTTGAGTACATGTAGTTGACTATTATTTAAGAGTTAAATTGTCTAAATTTACGCGCGTGAGCAGGTTCAATTGGTATCAGTGCTGGATACCCAAGAAGAAAAACCAGTGCTTGAATGATCTTTAGAATTCTAACAAAGATGGGAAAGATAATTTTCTAATTCAAAAAGGGTTACGCGATGTAGGTATTGGAATTGGGATCTAATAACTAAATAATAAAGTTTAGTAAGTTAAGCGGAATTGCAAAATCGCAGAGTTTGGTTGTCAAACAAAAATCGGATCCAAATAATACTTATACTAAATCATCATACGATAGGTCATCCAAGTTAAACAAACCATATTGGAGGTCAGTAACATGTAAACAATCCATGCGTCCTTGGACAGTTTATGGTCATCCTTAAGTTAAAAAAAATGTTGAAGGCTAAAAGGAACCTAAAAAATAAAATAGAAAGGGTGACAACTTATCTACATGATACCAGACCACCATGAAACCCGATTTCTTATTGAGATGTCGGGTAAGATCCCTTGCTGCGCTGCTTCAGAGACTCGGAGAAAAAAGAGAAGGCTTCTTTTAGTTCTTCTGGAAGAGGGAGTTGAAGGGAGAGTGCCAGGGGAGGACGAGCACTGTATTGCACAGATCGTTTTTTCCAGGACATGGGAACTGCAAGTGCTGGTTGCTGCTTGTTTAGCCCTTCCATAATAAAAGAAAATGCCCCAAAAGTAAGACAGCTCTGCAAAAGAGCTTGTGGAGCACCTGCAAAACCATAGATCATAAGTCCTGATAACAAAACACAAAACAAGTACAAAAAATGAAATTTACAAGTTTATTTAGCCAAAGAGTTTTTAAATTTAGCAATGATTAGAAGGCATTCTAAGTCAGCAATTTTTTCCACTCCTTTAAGGTAATGGTATGCGGAGAGAATCCAAGATCACGTGATTATGATATCAAGAATGACTAGAAAACTTATTCAGTGTAGCCACATTGGCAAGGCCTTTTTCTTAGAAGTTTCAAAGAAGGCTCAAATTTGTTAATTTATTAGTATAAAATAAAGAAAAGATACCTGGAAAACTTAGAGCAAGTCCAGTGCAACAACCCGCTACCCCCGCATTAATGACTGCAGATAAAAAAGAGTTCACATTAGCGGTGCAAAATCACTAAAAAAAAAGAAAAACTGCCAGTTTGGAGTTAAATTTTCATACCATCATCCTTTCCTCTAAGTCTTTTCAAGATGCAAACAACCAAACTATGAACTCCAGACAAAACTGCAAATGTCTAGTAACAAAGAAAAAAAAACATTAATTACAAGCTAAATTAAAACAAACAACAAAATTATATATAATCAAGTAGCGAACTAAAACAAGCAAGGAAAATAGCACCGAGATTCCAATGCACCTTTGCATAAGACCCCGCTTCTACAAAGGATCCTTTAAAACCTTTCTTCTTAAACAATCCAGCACCTGAAACAGACCACATCAAGAATCTCTAAGCAAAATTCAGAAAAATCAACTCACAACTAGGCCATCAAAAGTCATAGTTCTCAAGATTTTTCCCCTATACGCACTTTTTAAGGATAAACACACGTTCAAAATACTCGTGCCAGTTTTTTTTTTTTTTTTTCACTCAAACCTACATTACTTAGAAAACTAAACTGATTATTTCCAAAACCTAAACATACTTGAATTTAACCTAACACCAGACACTTGCTCCTGTAAACCGAGTAAAAAACACACTCTTTCAGAGTTCCACTCAACTAAGCGTCAATCGTCTAGCCACGACAAATCATAGCTAAAACGAACCAATCGACAATACAAAAAGACATACAACACAACGAAGAAGAATTCAAGCACTATATCCGCAACACACACATACACTATCAACAGAAAGCATAAATATTCGATAAAAAGGCGAGCGAAAAAGTCAAGCTTAAAAAACGGAAATTAGTTCATAAAACGGCGGCGTGATGCGATAATACGAATAAATGATGAGAGGAGAACCGTATCCAAAGACAGAGCCCATGAGAGCGCCCCCGGCTGAGTCGGTTGCGAAGCGGAGGAGGCATACGGCAGGAGCGGCGGGGACGAGAGCGCTGGGAGGACTAGGATTGGACAGAGAATCAGAATCTTGAGGCTGAGAAGTAGCGTCAGAATCTGGCGTCGCCATAGATGAAGAAGTAGAACCTCTCTTCTTCCTTCGTTTTTCTCTTCTCGATTCTGTTGTGGGTGACTGCGAGACTGTGATGTTATCCCTTTCTAGCGCTCTACACGACGTCGTTTTCTCACCCCCTAATTCTCTTAAACATAAACCCTGTGCAATTTTTTTTTTTAAAATCACTTTATAATTAGAAGTAAATAATAAAATATTTGAACTTGTTTTCACCTGTTTCAACTATTTACTTTATGGTAAAAGTTTTCTTTTGAAAAATGTAAACAAAACGTGATGTTTTACAATTGATTTCAATTGATGGATTCAAGTATTGGTCATTTAATCATGATCTACTTACAAAATAGTTATTCAATATTTTTCTTAGTAGTAATCTATACAAATCTTAAATTAATGAACAACTGGTTTAAAAATAATTTTACATTGATTTTGTTGTATTTAACTCTGCGCATGTCTTCGGCTATTTTTATAAAAAAGAAAATCTATTTGCAAAATAATCGGTGTGTTTGAAACAACGGTTGAGATTTCCTAATAATAATAATAAAATAATAATAAACAAATCATTTAAAAATATTTATAAATGTGCCGAAAATTATTCAAATTGTTGAAAGCAATACGTCTAGAATTGAAAGCATGAGATGATCATGGTCATCAAACGATTATTTAAAATTATTTTATTGTTAATTTATGTAATATGTATCCCTTCGCTGATCAGAGAAGACGTGAATAAAAGAGACTTTTTAAATGATCTTTATATTTAATGTGTTTAAACAAGATTAGATCGTTCACACACAGAGGAAATATACATAATATATTTTTTTTAAACAATAAAAACTCCTTAAAATTTTGGTTATGTATGAACTATCAAAGTATAAAAATGTTTCCCTCCCCTGTTTTAAAGGCTTTTTATTTTAGAAAGATTTTAAATTAATAACTAAACTTAATGAATTATATTCGAAGAACTCTAATTTCATATTTTATATTCAAGAATTAGTTATTTCAAATATAAAACTAATTAGCATTATATATTCTCAAACTTATATGATGTATCGTACATACATTTTCTCAGACAATTTTTTTGATACCTTTTAATGATTTGATTCGACATATTTCAGTTATATTTTACATATTAATCTGTGCAAATGAAAAATATGACTAGACAAAAATCGCTTTAAATTTCGATAAACTTGAATTAATGCCTCGATAAATGGTTGAGACAACAGTTAACGTTTTCACGTGTTAGATGTCCTTTCATGCTTGCAAGTTGTGTCTGTATTCTAGTAGACATTATTTCCATTCCTCAAATAATTCAAACATTTCATTAAAACCATTCAAATGTTGCTACTAACCTACTTTCAGTACAATCAGACAAAAGAACTGGAATTGCACACAGCTTAAAAAAAGAATGAATTTTAAAATAATACAAGAAATATAAGAATAGACTTATTGATCCAAGAAGGATCTGATGTTAATCCAAGAAATGGGGAACTAATAATGCTGTTGATAGATTGCTCCAAACTCTACTCTCCATGCCTGATCCTCACGGGAAGTTGCATTGTCTTGAACCACATCAGAATCCTCTCTAAATAGTGGCTGCAGTGCAGACTCTGGTAATTTGCTCTCTGCAAGGTACTGCTTCATGGTAATCATCTCCATCTTGTGTTTTCTTTTCAGCTTCTCCATTTGCTTTTTTAGCTTTTCATTATCTTGTTCCACTTTTGTGAAATTGTCCTGCATAAGAAATGCAAAAAGTCAAGACAAAAAATATAGAAATACCAAAATATGGAGTCCTTTCTTTTCACAGAACATTTTTGTTACAAGATGATGATTGATGATATTTTTACCTCTGCAATAGAAGCTGCATGCTCAGCTTCTCTTAGTCTGACAAGAAGTTCCCCAGCAGCATGAACAGCTTCTGCAGTTTCTTTAAGTTGAATCTTGAGATTCATGTTCTCCCTTTTTAAGAATTTTGCTTCCCTTTCTCTCTCCACCCTCAATGCAGAAAGCTCAGCAGCAAGAGATTTGGCAAAGCGAGCATGACCCTTCTTTCCAGCCTTGGCCGCTGCTCTCTTCACCTCTGCTATGCCTTCCATTATAGCATTGTGCTTTGCAACCAAATCGTTATATTTTTCTTGCAGATCAGCATAGTGTTCCACCATTCTAGCATGTCCAAGAACTGCTCTTTTTAGTGCATCGTCTAACTCTTCAGTGCACTTTTTCTCTAAACTCAGTTCCATCTCCACCCTCTCTGCTCGCTGACGGTTAGACTCGAGATCAACTCTTAGTTCATCAGTCAAACAAATCCACTCACTTTCCATTTCTGTCCATCTCTGTCTCTCTTTTTCTAGCTCATCTCCATTGTTATCTTGAGAAAATACAACACTTTTTCGCTGTTGAATGGATCTTGACATTAACGATAATGACGATCTTAGTTTGTCGGTGGACTTTCTGACTGGTGCATCGCTACATATTTGCAGCTTGCATCTTAGATTTTGAATCTCCTTGAGAAGTTCTTCCTTCTCAGCTGCATCAAAAGAGCTGTCTCCATTAGTTACTACTTCCTTAATTTCGCATTTTTCCTCTACAATATCAGGTAAATATTTGTCTAATGAAGTGCCTCTTGGAAGCTGCAAATAACATAAGAGGAGGAGCACAAGGGTGAGATAAAAACCTTCAAATGGATAGAGCTATATCGTAAATTATTGTAAATTACAAAACGAACAACTGACCGTGTCTTCATCATTCAGCAAGTTATTCTCCTCGTGTCTAGTCTGTTTGTTTCTCTCAGGATCATACACAATGATAGAAGATTTTAGTTCTTTTTCTCCTTTCAATTTCTCCACCTAGACAAACCAAAACTAATTTGTTAGTACTGTAAATTCACACTGCAAACAATAATTCATGAATGAAATTGCTCTTTATACCAATTGATTTAGTTCTTCAATTCTAGCAGCTTGCTCCTTGCAAACATTCTCTAGCTCCTTTTCTCTTGTGATCGCTTTTTCCATTATGCTCTGTGAATCCTTGAAGCAAAAACAATAATAATAAGATAAGATAAATGAGTTTTACAAGATAACTAATCGAAAAACTTTCTGGGAATTTTCTACAACACATACTTCTGAAACTTTATCTGTCACCCCATCTGGAATTTCTGCTTCAGTAGAATCCTGGTTGCATATTCTTTTACGGCAAGGTTCACAAAGCAAGGTAGCAATACTTTCATCGACAGAATATTTCTTCTGTTGCGTTATTTGATCACCAGAGTCGTCGTCCTTGTCTATTTCTGAACAAGGTCTCAAGGTTAAGTGATCAAAAGAGAAGGAAGCTGAAGATTTGTTTAATGTTGAGTTTCGCTGATGATAATCAATTATCTGCAATCCCCTCTGAAGGCTTGCGGCTAAGGATTCTGTAGGACCTGCTGGAAAAACCTTGCTTGATCGTAGTGACAACCGCATATTCTCACCCTCTTTACTTGAACCCAAATTCTCCTCTGCCACATTGTTCCAACTTCCCAGACAACTTGATGTATAAGCCATACTTTTCCTCTGGATATTTCTGATTTTTGGAGACTCGGACAACGGTGGTTCCTCAAGTATTGGAGATCGACCACATGAGCTAACTGAAATGCTATCTCTGAATGTAGATTTAATTGACCTTGAGGCATTAGCTGTGCTTTGAAAGTCATCAGCGGAAGTATACAAGGTGGTAGTTGATCCCTCACTTTCCTCAGGACAAGGCTTACACAGTGTGTCTTCAAAACATCCTTCCTCCTCTATTTCAAATTCATCACCACTGGTCATATCTGCATCACAATTTTCTGCAACAGAATAAAATTGTACACAATCTTCACTGTCAGATATCTTTTTAGGATTCCCTTCACATGAATGATACAATTCATCAATCTGCTGGCGTAACTGCCTTATGTCTTCCTCGTCCACATTCACCTCTTCATCAGTGTCTTTATCAATACAAGGTAGGAGTATAGAGCGGTTTAAGCTGACACGAAGCTGATTGAGACTGTCCCGAACATTTCGTCCTTGGAAGTATCCATTTTTAATCCCATCGGAGTAACGAACCTCAGCCTTTGCTCTAATAAGTTCTTCCTGTAACCAAACATGAGTAAATTCTTGGATGTTATATCTGCAACAACCCATTTTAAAAACTATTCAAATAAAGTCTTGGGGGAAAACAATACCTTCAGTTGCCGGATCTGATCACTTAAATCATTAACATCATCCTCCTTTATCTCATTGATAACAGGTTCATTTCTAATGGTTCTTACTCGCTGTCCAAACCTGAGTGTGCGCAAAGTTTCACCGGTATTCCTAAAATAAACACATACAATGAGTACCACTAGAAACTGTTGGGAATAGTTCAAGTGTGAGTTAAAAATCTCACATTGGATAAAATAAAGTTCCCATGACCCCAATTGTCTTAAGGTTTTGGAGTAAAAGTGGTGTCAAATGCTTTATATGTGTAAGACTAATGTCATATATAACCAAAACATATGAAACATATCCCAACAGTGGTATCATAGCCGATGGTTCGGAGTGACTGACCACATAACCATAACAACAAAGAGATCACTGAATTACTTGTTATCGGGGGAGATGGAACATATTAACGAGAGTTTGGCATTTCCACCAAGTGATTCTTGCAGTAAACGTGTTAAACAGGAAGTCCTGTTTGAAATTTCTTCTGCTTTTCCTGACAGTGTTTCTTTAGTCAGGACATCCACTAAATGCCTACAGTAATGAAACAAAATAGAGGTTACAAAAAGGAAAAATAAGGACGAGATAACTTCACCCTTTAAATAAAAAAAGAAGACCAAACCATTGCTTCAAACCAACACTATATGCCATCCAATGCACTTTGGACTCGGACTTAAAATTTGCAATAAACAGTTAAAATCACAAATAAAAAATACTAAATATCATGAGAAAAGAAAATTAAGAGAAACCATGTATGTGTGCCTGGACGGTTTTAATACATTTTGGGCTAACTGGAAAAACTAGCAACCTAAACTGCAGAGTATATGAACCAAGTGTAATATAGTCATGGCATGGAAGCTTACCCGAGCTGAGATAAGGACTTCTTTACATTTTTTATTTCCTTTAGACATTGCTTGCCTGCATCCTCAATTTTGTTTCTGTCCTGTCCAGCAAGATCAATCAGGCTAATTCTGCTAGATTTTGAACTACTGAAACCCTTTGATGATATTCCCTGCAGCACCAATCAAAGAAAGAATGATATGTGATCAATATGCATCTGTCCCAATGTTACATAAGAAAAAAATGTTAACTATCTGCAGTTAGTCATGTTAAATGCAATTATAGCGGTAATACCTTACACCAAGATTCAATGACAAAAGTGAAAATGATATGTGATCTAGAGCTCTTAGAATTTAAGCTTGTTGCTCCAACTTTTCTGCTTGAAAGTCCCTGAAGCATATAACGACCAAATTAGTAAGCTGATAAAGTACATATAGCATATACATCTAATCTTCAGCAGTATATTTGCTTTGATACTTCCCTAGAACCTACCTTAATCAAAATTTGTGTCACATCATCATAGCTAGTAACATATTCCTCAGTCAGATTCTCTATATACAAGGCATTTTTGGAATCGTCTTTCATCTGCAATAATTTGGACCAGCCATAAAAGCATGCAGCAATGAAAGGACAATGTATTAGTAAATAATGTTTAATGAGAGATTGGTGTAATACAAAAGGATGTCATATGCATGCCTCAAGGTTGCGCTGGGTGGGATCAAGTAAGTCCCCAATTTGTTCATTGTATATCTGTTTCAAACAACAGAAGAAAAACAAGATCAGTATCATATAAGCATTGGAGCCAAAATGAGAAGTTCTATAAAGAAATTACCTCAAGAAAAGAACATCGACATTGATAGTTGAATTGTTTCCCATCAGACGCCTGCTGCTCCTAAAATAGTAATTGAAAATGAAAATTAGTTAATACTCAGAAAACAATATAGAAAATATAGATTTGGTGGTTCAAGCTGGAAGTAAAACGTACTCTATCAAGCTCAGAAAACAACATTTGGAAGATCCGAGGAACAATTCCCTTGTGACTTTGAGGCGAGGGCTCCTCAAACATGGCACTTGGGGGACCCCACATTGTGTAAGTCTTTCCACTTCCAGACTAACAAAAGATTAAAGGAAAATTAGGAAAAAAAAAATGTTCAACACTTAATAGTCGATCAAGAATACCGTTATATATAGCAAACATGAAGTAGTACCTGGCCATATGACAGAATTGAAGTGTTGTAACCATCCAAAGCATTTTTAACCAAGGGAACACCCACTGACTGAAAAATATCTTCCTGAGCAAACAAAAGCAAACATAAATCACACTTATCTTCTCTTATGAGTATGAAACAACAACATGGAAGAAAAAAGTAAAAAGAATTCCTAGCTGTTTCCCTCATAAAGCAAGTCATATAAATAGTACCTAAGTGACTTAAACCTGTAAGAAAAAATTATTAAAAGAGAAAATATATTGGGTTTGGTGTTCATTTATAAAGAACTCACAAAAATAGTAAGTAAATTATCTTAATACTATCATACAAAATTAATGAACGATAAAAGAAATATATAAATCACAAATCTTTTTACCTGGTTGGTGTTCGAATCAAAAACTGAATCAAAGGTAAACTGCCTATCCCCGACACACAAGGTGTCAGAAGAAACCTTCTTAACAGTTCGATCTCCCTCTATTCCATTGTCGTTGGTAGGTCTGATTCGAACTACAACCTGTGTCAAAATTAAATTATAAGCAAACAAAAAAGCATAAATTTTTGCACTTACCCATCTTCAGACTCACAGATTAAAACTTCAACATTAAAAGCTAAGCTCAAAAAAGAGAAAAAAAAAAATTGTACTTACCTTCACTGGGGGGTCTGATTCAAAGGGGGGTTTCGATTGGTGGAGGTTGTTCTGAGAAGTTGAGGTTTTTGAGAGTGATTGCTTGATTGTAGAAGGCAACGCTTGGTCATGGTTGTTCAAGATGTTGGGATCGGTGGGGGGAGTGTTCTCTGCATCTGAACTTGGGATTTTAGAGATTGAAGTGGGTTTTTGCTTGGAAGAGAATGATCTTGGAAGAAAGTTTCTGAGAGATGTGGAGGAAATGGTGCCAGAAAATCGAGTCTCTGATTTTTGCGCATTACTGAATTGCCTCATGGTTCAGGCTTTGCAGAGCAGGTAGATAAACTAGTAATGGATCTATACAGAAACGAGAGAGAAAGAGAGAAGAACAGAGAAAGAATGAGAATTTTGGATTCCAACGTTCACAAGAGTGAAGACAGGGATATGAGAAACAAGTTTTTGAATCCAGTAATGTTTAGATGACCGTTGGAAAAGGATAACTGCGACTGAAATGACCAAATCACCCTTTGTCTTTTCTGAAGGCAAATATGATTGCCTCTGAGAAAAGAAGAAAAACAAACGTTAGATTTAAATTGTGCGCGAATGTGATTTATACATGCTATTTTTGTTTCTTCTGCTCTGGTAAAACATTTCAATTATACAATTTAAGCATTAATCAAATATATATATAGAGATAAAAATAAATAAACAAAAAGATTTAATCTTACTTTTAATTTTTTACTTTATTTAAAATTAATGGTTAAATTAATTACAGTTAATTATTTCTCGAAGTTCATTAATTTTTTTTCTACAAATTTTTAATTTTTACTCTTCATTACTATGTATACGATAATTATTTATTAAGAAAATAAGTGGTAAAAAATATTATTATTTTTTTAATCAGTTGCGGAAACTCTACTCGAAAAAGCATCTCATTTATAAACAAAGAATTTCCTATGTTCACGTTCTAAAATTTCAATTTTATCTTTTAAAATATAATTATTTATTAAATTTTAAAAATTGATTGTTATTTTTATAAAATTTTGTATAAAACAGTCTATTTCTGCTTGTTCTCTTTTTTCCTATTTATTAATCGTTGTTTTCTCATCTTTTCGAATATATTTAATTTTACTTTTAATAAATATAATTTTATTTTATATATTAACTTAATAACAATATAATCATCTACTAATAAAATATATTTAAACCTTCTTTTGTGTCGTAACAAAAATAGATACTCTCTCTACATTTCGTTATTCCAATTTTATCTTTAATTATTATTTTAAAGATGAATTATTTTATAAATAGTTTATCTTTAATCATTATTCTAAAAATCTTTATTGTCTTTAGTAAATATTTTAAAAACGTATTCTTTGTGTATGTATTTATTTTTTAATTTAATATTTAACAAATATTTTAAAAAGTTATTTATGTAGTTTTTATAAATCTTAACTCAAAGTTTTATGAAAATTGAAAAGTGAGAACAATATATAAATAGATACACTTTTTATTTTTCGGTTTTACCCTAAATTATTATTTTAAAATTTTTAATTATTTTATAAATAATTTACTTTTAATCGTTGCACTAAAAACCTTTTTTTGTCTTTAATCGTTATTTTAAAAACTGTTCTTATGTACATATTTTATTTTTCTAATTTTATATTTAACAACTATCTTAAAAATTCATTATATATTATATATTGAACTAAACTGAATCGAATCGAACTGGAACATATCGGACCGAACCGGACTGGATTGAACTGAACCAAACCAAATCGAACTGAACTGAATCGGACCGAACTGAACCGAACCAAACTAAACCAAACTGGACCGAAACGAACCAAACCAAACCAAACCAAACCGGACCACACCAAACCGAACTGAACTGAACCGAACCAAACTAAAATGGACCGGATTGAATTGAACCGGACCACACCAAACCAAACCAAACCAAAACGAACCGAATCGTACCGAACCAAATCAAACCAAAACGAACCGAACCAGACCGAACCAAATTGAACCAGACCAGACTGGACTGGATTGAACCTAACTGAACCAAAACGAATTCAACCGAGCTGGACCGAACCAAACCAAATCGCACCGGACCGAATCTAACCAAACCGGAATGGACCAAAACGAACCAGACCGAACCAAATAGAACAAAATCGAACCAGACCAGACTAAACTGAATCGGACCGGATTGAACCGAACCGAACCAGATTGAATAGAATCGAACCAGACCGAACCAAACCAAACTGAACCAAACCGGATCGAAACGAATCGGACCGAACCAAACTAGACCAAACTGGACCATATTGAACCGAACCGAACCAGACCGAACCAAACCAAACCAAACCAGTCCAGACCGAACTGAACCGGAACGAAAAAAACCGAACCAAAATGAACCGAACCAGACCGAACTGAATTAAATCGGACCGAACCAAACTGGTTCGGACCAAACTGAATCGGACCAAACCAAACCGAACCGAACTGGACCGAACCAAATCGAGCCAGACCGGACTGGATTGAATATAACCGAACCGAACCGAAGTAGACCGAAAAAACCGAGCTGGACCAAACTGCACCATATTGAACCTGACCGAACTGAACCAAACCGGAGCGGACCGAATGGAACCAAATCAGATTGAACCGAACCAAATTGAATTGAACCGAATTGGACCCAACTGAACTGCACGAGACCAAACCGAACCGAATGGAACCAAACCGGACCAAACTGAACCGAACTAAACTGAATCGAACTGAATCGGACCGAACTGAACAGAACCGGACTGAATCAAACTGAACTAGTCTTTAGTTGTGGTGAATTTTAAAACAAATTGAAAAAATGATAAGAAAAATTTAATTAAAATTATACACTTTCATAATTAATTAATATAGAACAAAAGGAAAGTCGCTTTGTAATGTGTGTAAAAAATGTCACCAAAAAGTTTTTTCAACACCAAAATCACAATCGTAAGGTCCCTCTTAAACAATTGAAACATAATGTTTATGCCCAAATAAAATATAAGAAGTGTATAAACAATAACATAAATAAATTGTATACTTTCAATAAAAAAATATCCAAGGGACAAACTTGAATTAGTATGTATTCACCTTTCACACAAATAACAATTTTGACAAAGTGGAAAACATAGAGTTCCAAAATTGGTAAAAGTCTAAATATTTAAGAAAAATATTATAAAAAGATGAGAAGAAAAGGTGAAATGTAAGTAGTGAAACATTGAGTATAAAAAAATGAGAAGAATGCAAAACACATATAACTAAAGGATAAAATGTTAGTTATGTTTAAGAATCCAAAAAAGACATACCAGTTGAGTGGGTTGTGAGGTGTTAGAATTGCAGTGAAGGTGGTAAGGTGAGACGACGAAAGCAGGGGGAAACTGCGACATGGCCTTATGTAGCACTGACGGGGATGGGAAGCTCAATCATTGTCTCAATGGTGGTGATTTAATTAAAAATGGAGTGTGCACGATATTTAGGACAATAGGCCATTGAAGGAAAATGAAAAAATAAAATACATATTCAATTAGTGAGTAGCTAACCGATAAAAGTTCAGTTTTTTAAAAATAAACGGTAAAACAATACTGTTTAATTTTTATTATAAATATATATTTTATGACTTTAATATTTAATGTTTATTACAAATAGTTTTTTTTGTTACTTTAATATAATACAAATAATTATAGTTAAATTTATTTAGATTAATTTTGTTCATCATTGGAAGATAAAATAATTTTATAAAAATGAAATATTCTTAAATATAAAGAGAGAATAGAAGAAACAAAAAATCATAACAAAAAAAAAACATAAATAACATACAACTAAAGGAAGATATCAAAGATATTCATGAGACCTATCGTTATTATACTGGTCAAGTCAATTTTATCAATATTTTTTTAGAACAACAAATGCTTCCTTTTAATGTCTTTTATTTATTTCTTTTAATTTCTAGATTATTTTTTATCCTTTCATTACTTTTCGTTTTATTTCAAAAGGTCCAAATTGAACTTTTTACAATCTTGATTTATCTTAATAGATCCTTTTAAGGATACATTTTTATATGAATTTCATGCTATAATAAAAGTAATCAAGTCTACTTCTATGAGAGTTATTAATCTATATCCAAATGCAAATGCTAAATTTTGTCTAAAATAACTACAAATTTCTTCTATAGTTGAAAAATATTAAGGGAAAAAATCTAAAATTTAGAAATCATTTTGAAAATTTCATTAAACAGACAACAACTAGATAATCAAATCAAAGAGATGAAGAAGCACACGATAATTTTTTTTTATCAGCAAGCATTGTGACAAAGTAAATGCAATAGCATGAAGGAAGGAAATCTCTAATATTTTTAAAAGTTAGTTAACAAGTAATTATAAAATATTTACAAAAAGAAATAAAAAATACATTTTCCACCGTATTAAAAAGAACCTTAACTGATGATTGATTGTGTTTATTCTTTATATACTGTTATAGATACATTATTATAGATGAATGGAAAAGACTTTTTTTTTACGCTCCTATGATAATTTTGTTTTCGCATCCGACCATCTAATCAATCAAAACATAAAATTCGAGATCAATTCAAATTTAGAGTATATAAAGTTAAAAACAAATATTTTATAATTAAAAATTTAGTTACTAAATGATTTGGTAACTATAGAAATTCATCTAATTTCAAACTTAATAAGAAATGGAAAAAAAAAATGTGAAACGAATTTGAATCGATAATACAACAAATAAATTCAAGTTTCATATTTATCTTTTGATTTTTTTTTTATTAAAAAAAACAGAGATAAAAAGTGTCAAACTTTCTCCTGTTTGTTTTTTTTGCATATAAAGAAAATAGGATTGGGTCGGTGCCGGCCGGTGAATATGTTTGTCAAAGAATGTAGTTTGATTATGATGGAAACAAATTTCAATAATTGCCAAAAAATAACTTTTTAATTGGTAATAATCCACGCAAATAATTACGAAAAAAAATGTTCAACACACAATTGATACTTGGCGATGCCGTATTTGTTCTTATATGCATTGTAAGGAGGAATTGCAAAAATCTAAAGTCTTGCATGGTACCACATGTTTTTCTAACAATCAAAGAAGAAATTGAAATATATTATTAATTTAGGGTTTATAAATAGCTTTATTGTTCAATAATTTTCATTGAAGTGTCTAAAATGTGAGATTTTGAGCGCAAATTACGACATGTATTATATGTGAAAGAAGAAAAAGAGGGTTTTGATAAAGAAGAGTAGAAAAACAAAACACATGAAGCACCTTGTTGTGTTTTTGATAAAGAAAATGTCTCACACCCATCCTTATCAAAAGCAAAAGAGAAACAGATAGAGATTTTATTTTATTTTTTAATTTCAAGCCACTTGTCACAATCCAATTGTTGAAACAACGAGTCACATCAATTAATTATGGTAATTTGATAAAATGAATGCATACCATTTAAGTGTTATTGCAATTTCAAAGACAGAAATTGGGGTTGTTGAACAGTGAGTGAATAATCAGTGACACCCCTGTTGTTGTGTACCTCCAAGTTTGTTTTTTTAATGGAATCCTCAAAGTCTTTTTCAGTTGATGAACAAAGCAGAAGACCCCACCATGATTAATCTTTGATTTAATGTAGAACTTTGGTGCAAAATGGCATTGGTGAAGCATATGGTGAGGGTCCCATGAACAAAGAAAAAGGCCAAATTTCTAGAACTAAAGTGCAAAAGCTCTTCCCCTTAAGTGGGCGACCGTTGATATCATGCAAGGAAAGCCTCTCATGTTCTAGACTCACATAAAAAATCATCAATGCATTTCCTTCGCAGCATTTTTTATGATCAAAATGAGACTTTTTTACTTTCTTTAACATAAAAGAATGACAGAGAGAGAAACACAAACACCAACACTGTTACGTGTTGATTGTTATGCAGTTGCAGCAGCTCTGAGACAAAGCCTCATGCGTAAGGTTTTTCAGGACAATAACATGAATCTACTTGCTGAGTAACAATACAATGAGAAATTGTGTTACATGAAATTTAAGAAAAAATAAAGAATGGAGAAATGGAAGATGAGGACAGAATTGTAGTGAGTGAAAGTCGTAGGTGGGGACAGTGGTAGTGAGAAAGAGAAGTGTGGAGCAGAAAAAAGAAGAAAAAAGTCATAAGCAGCATACCCCACTTCCAACTGCAAAATGCATACAAATCTTCTCTCATTGGTCTGTCAGAGCCAGTCGCGCGGGGTTGCTGCCAATCCCTTCCATTTCCATACCTTATCCTTTCACTCTCCTTCCCCACAAAATATCCTTCCAACAATTACAATAAATGTGTAGTGTATGAATACCACCAAAGTTGTAACTAATATATACTCATAATATACATACTCCAAATACACACAACAGAATCATAAACCAGACACCACAACACTACTACTACATCACCTCTAGATTTTTGTTTTCTTCGCTATTTTCTCCTTTTCCTTTCACACCATCCTTCCCTTTCTTTAAACAAGCTAGTTTTTTTCTTTCTCATCTCCAACACGGTGGGTGTCCTTCATCCTGGATTGGAGTCACAGAGATAGCACATTCCGCTTTGACTTTTGAGGCTAACTAACTCTCTGAGGACCTAAGACAGGTATGTGAAGCCACAACAACGTGATCCTCTTTGTGTTTTTAATCAGAGTCTTTCTTTGTGTTTTAGTTTTGTTTTGTTTCCTGTTTGTCTCTGAATTTCTGTTTTCTGTGGTTTGGTTTTGGTTTTGGTTTTAGTTTTGGTTTCACTGTTTCTCTCCGTGGATTCTTGTGGTAGTTTTTTGGGCCGAGAGCAGCATAGAGAAGCTCATAGCTTTATTAGAATCTGGTCAAATCTGGCACTACCCTTTATTCTTATAGATAGTTTCTAAGTTTTGGCCGGTTCTAGGTAATTTAGTATCTCACTAGAAAGTGGAAAGTTTCAATTTTGAAACTGGAGTTCTGGTTCTTGGGAATTCGTTTTCCTCTGCTTGAGTTGTGTGGACCTTGATTCTCAATTCTGTGTTTGTCGGCTCTCAGGTGTAAAAGTCAGGTTTGAACTAGGTTGATGTTTCTGAGTTGACCTCTTTCCCGTGAGTTAACAACTCACGACAACGCTCAAGAGCAATTCAAATTGAAGCTTCCTACTTCTCTTTCACATTTGGGGCTTGATTGTTGCCTTTCTTTGCTTTTTTGTTTTTTCTTTTATAGAAAATCTGTCTATTTTCGATCTGCTTAAGCCTGGCAAGGTTGTAACTGTTACTTTTTTCAAGGTGAGTTTAGTTGTCTTGGTCATGGAACAATAATTTTTGTGTTCTTCCTGGTTTTGCTAATTCTATCTAATTTCTGGCTGAGTATTGGGTTTAAGTTAACATAATCATTTGTGGTTTTACTCTGATGTTTTTGTATAGGGTGACTTGATTTTGTACAAGTTTTTTGTGTTCTGTCAGGTTCCCAAATCACTGATATCATGGAATCCCCCCAGTCTGTCGTGTCACCATTCAAGAACTCTGTCTTGGGTGAAGCTGAGATGTACAAGTCTGATATTTACACGCAAAGCTCGGGTCCTTTCTCTAAGGACATTGAAGTCAATGGAAAGGAAGCTATCAGGTCCAATTCAGAGGATTTCATTGGTGCTGTTGATGTTTACATTCATCAGGCCAGGGACATTCATAACATCTGCATATACCACAAGCAAGATGTTTATGCTAAGATTAGCTTGACTAGTAATCCCGAGAACACCGTCTCTACCAAGACCATCAATGGAGGAGGAAGAAACCCTGTCTTTAATGAGAATCTTCGTCTAAACGTTAGAACAGTTGATTCTGCTGTCAAATGTGAAATCTGGATGCTGAGCAGGGTGAAGAATTATCTTGAAGATCAGTTACTTGGCTTTGCTTTGGTGCCTTTGTCAGAAGTGCTGATGAAAGATGGTAAACTAGAGAAAGAGTTCTCTCTTTCCTCAACTGATCTATTCCATTCACCAGCTGGTTTTGTGCAGTTGTCTCTTGCATACACTGGCACTTCGCCTGATGTTATTGCAATTTCTGCAATGCCTAATGAGTTGGCTGCAAATGGCACTGACAAGGACTCTGAAACTTGTGAATCACTGGTCAGAGACTTAGACAAGATTGAATTCCCGGATCCAAAAATTGTAAATGAAGACCACTTGATGGTTTCAGAATACTTCGGTATTCCTTGTGAGGAGAGTCAGTGTTCTGGTAGCTTGACCACTAATGATACTGAAAATCTGAGTTCTGAAGCAGGTGTTCAGCTTGTGGAGAGTTTCTCAGCATGCAGTGTTGAGTCTGCACAACCTCCTAAGGTTGGTTCTCCACCTACCAGTGTGTCAACAAATGGAGTTTCATCTCCTTCAGCGGCTGCAAGCTCAGACTCATCTGATCCTCCTCCTCCTCCTCCTGCTGCTGCTGCTGCTTCTAAGTCTCCAAATCAGGAACAAGTTTCGGCCAACAAAGAGAAAATTGGAGAGGTCAACAATGGTGAGACTGATTCCTCAAATGGGGTGCTGAATGAGTCATTCCCTAAGCCTGTTGTGACTGTTAACATCGAGCCTGAGTCAAATGTGGTGCAGCAGGACATAGTAGACATGTATATGAAAAGCATGCAGCAGTTCACAGAGTCATTGGCGAAAATGAAGCTTCCTATGGACTTTGAAAGTGGACCTACCAGTTCAGGAAACTCAAGCTCCGAACAGAAGATACAGACACCAAAGAGCTCTAACTCCCGTGTGTTTTATGGCAGCAGGGCTTTCTTCTGAGCTTTTGGTGTGCTTTGGTTCATGGAAACACTTTCAGGTGACTTGGATTTTAGAATGAAAAAGAAAAAAAGAAGAAAGAAACTGATATCAGTAGTGAAATGAAATAATGCACTGTCCAGTGAGATTCTCAGCTTGTGGACTTCTTGATCTGATATAGGCAACAGGGAATCTTAACTTTGTACTCTCATCACAGGCCTGGTTGGTCCTATCTTAACTGCTACATGAACTTTTTCTTTTTCTGTCTCAGTCTTCATTTTCTTGTGTTTCTTTTTTATTTTGATGTCAACGTTTGTGAAAGCGGATTCATGTATCATCAAAAGGTTCATTCTGTGTATAATCACGAGTGGTAACATATCATGGTCCCACGTTTCACATGGCCAATACTAAAGTTGATGGGGGGGCCAAATCATCTATGATTCTGCTTTCTTCTATTTCATAGGAACAAGATTACCGTACAGAATCATCATCGATCTGTTTCTCTTTTTCATAAATACACATCCTTTGTATCCAAGCTCAACAGCTTTGGATTCTTGGAATGATGGTGTTTGTTAACGAAAAGTAAATACTCCAGAAAAGTAACAACAGTGTAATGAAAAATGTAATAATGGTAAGTGTTATGAAAAATATTATAGGATGTGACTATTAGATAAAGAGAAACCTAAAATAACAGATACAATCACTTGACTAATATTAAGAAACTGGTGAAGATAAAAACTGATTCAATACTTGTACAGAAGTTGGGACCAAGCTAGGCTTTGAATTTGAAACCCTTAGTAACCAAAGAAATGTTGGTGAGAAAAGGTGTGAACATCTCTTTGTAGTTCTAAATGTCCAACTCATTCAATCAGGTATCTTGAAAACTACAATTCAAAACTCAATTCAAAGTGAAATTCTAATTTATATAACAAATAGTTTTAATATACTAATATCTTAATATATATATATATATATATATATATATTAATATATCTAAATACTTAAAAGATTAATCTTTGACAATCAGTGAGAGATGATCCTCTTAATTTTTTTTTTCACCACTTTTCATAGTTTAAAGCTTTAGGAAAATGAAGAAAAAATAAAAAATGAAAAGTAGCAATTTATCACTGCTGCTGCTATCCCTCATACGTTTACAAAACGTTTTCAAGATTGTGATATCCTTCGTTACGTATCACTTGTTTGTTGTTCATCGATAAGATATTTTCTATCTGTCAAATTGTCAAATTGGTACAGTCACAACTTTACAGAGAAAGTGGCACATAAAAGTTAAAGTTTGATGAGCTTCTATTTCAACTTTACCTTGTTTTCATTAGACAATTTGGTTTTAGTTTATCTTATAATTATAGTCTACAATAGGTTTGATTTGAGAATAGTGCTTCAACAATTATGGCGTGTGGATGGGGACCATGTTGTAACAGTTCATTTGTGGCATGAACCATGAAATTTGATTGCTTGCAAAGTGATGTGAGCATTGGTATCATAAGAAGTGTGGAAGGAACAAACACATGGCCACAATCCCATAGTGAAAACATTTGCTGTCAAAGACAGACACAGATATAAAAAGTTTACTGGAACAACTCTCATTGTACAGCCCAACTTGGAATATGAAAATGTTGCTTCTTTTGAGTCTCACATTTTAGGGTTATGGCCCAAGCTAATTCAATGTCAATAAAAAATTTAATAAGAAGAACCTTAAATATATTTTTAGTCTTTTATATTTAAACATGAAATTAAAATTTATTTGTGTCTCAATTTTTAATATGTTTTAATTTTTAAACTTTAAAAATAATGGATATAATTTTTTTAACCTAACGATGTTGATTTTTTGAATGTGCTAAACAGTGTTACAGACGGACACTTGAACCAATATATGTACAAATGGTATAAATAATTCAAAAGGGTGTGACAAAAAAACTATATTTATTCATTTTTAAAGTTTAAAGACTAAAATGAATTAAAATTTAAAATAGGGACGAATTTCAATTTCACATCAAGAAATTAAAAACATATTTAACCATAAAAAAATATAAAAATAAATAATTTAGGTTTTATTATAAATTCACCAAGACCATGATCATATCATGTATGTTAAGTTTATCTACTTTTATATAATATTCTACCTATAATGAATTGAAAGTGGTATATATCAATAATTAAGTTGAAACAAACAAACGAATCTGAATGTACCTATTTAAATTTTCTATAAACTAGTAAAAAGATGTTTAAGTTCTTTAAAGAAAATATTGGAGTTGACAATAGCCTCTAAAGATAAAAAAAAAAATAAGTCATTAACTTAGGCCTTGAAAAAAATGATTTGATGAAAATTTTATCTGCAAAATTATAAAATAAAAATAATAATAATATATTTCAGAGACTAATATGATTGTTAAACAACCATAATGGTGTTTCACATTCACTATTCTGAAAATGGTGTTGGTGATGGTGACATCCTTTTGCTTTTAGTATCTTTAAATGCAAAATTGTAAGTGGTTCTGAGAACTCATTTAATGGTATATCTTAAGTAAAAAAATTAAAAACATCCTATGTTGAACTGTAAAAGTGAAGTAGTTGAAGTGTTGAACAACCTTCTAGTTTTCTTTGAAACTAGTTTCAACAACTTCATGTTTGGGTTTAAATATCTTACGTGCAAGTTTAGGTTTAAGATTCGCAGTAAATGTTGAACTGTGGATTTGATATTAAGTTTTTATTATAAGTATGCTCTGGAGATTAAATAAATAAATAAATAAAGACCATTTAACTTATAAAACTTAACACATTATCACCATAACAGATTGCCTATATTTCATTGCTAATCAAGGAATTTAGAATCAAGAGAAATCAAGTAAAAACATGCATTTAAATTATACCAATTTTATGATATAAAAGTTCAAAAGTGTCTCAAAATGAAAAATCAAAAACATGTCCCATGTTAACCCAAGTTTGAAATGAGTCTTGTATCTCACATTTAAATATCTCAAACATCCTAATCATGGAGTCTCATTCATTCGAATTTGAATTTTCTACCGTATTTTTTTCTGTATTGATCATCTGCTGTGATTTTGAAATACACAGATGGACACACTTATTTCAATGTTTTAAAATATATTAATTTTTTTTTAAAGTAACAATATCAGTGTATTTTGAAAACTCAGAGAACAACTCAAAAACAATAAAAAAACAATCAATAGAGAATCTAGATTCCGTTCATTCATGCTTTGCTTTCCGGTTCAAATATCCAAGGATGTCTAAAACCCAACATTACCACAAGCTATTGTCTTCAGATTAAAGATTCCACCATATTTCTACAACCACAATCTTCAACATAATTGAGGCATGTGCATTTGTATGGATTAGCATGTGACACAACAGTCTAAAATCTCCAAGACAGGCTTGCATGGCCTGGACTAAACATGATATTTTAAACAAATATTGCACTAATTATTGCTCATATCCAAGTTAATGCAAGCTGTTTAATAGCTACAAGCACACACAATTATGTGTGTCTGTGTAGAGAGAGAGGACCACACTGTAATGGGATTTTTTCAGGGGAAAACTGAAAGTGATACAAGACAAATCCTGATCCATATAAGGATAAGAGTTAGCATGGCCACACACAAATTCTATCCAAGATCCAAATCTGAATTGCTATTATTAGGAAGGAACAGCAAGAAAGAAACAACCAAAAAACTAGAAGTTACCATTTACTATTGCCAAACATATGTCAGAAAAGAATCTTGAACAAGGCACCCTTTTTTCAACCAAACAATTTTGATCCATAAATGAATGCTATAACATGCTCAATGCTTTCACCACAAAAAGTTACAGAAACCAAAACAGAACAAGAAAGTAACTGTAATAGAAAGAACAATAAGACAGGTATGAAGTTGTATAACAAAAGTCTAAGAAAAAATAATATCTGTCCAGTAACTAATTATTTGATGGGGGATCCAAGATGGGTGCCCCTCTAATGTATCAAACCTGATAAATCAAACTGAACTGAACTTCACTTACAATTTGATCAGAAACGTGTCCCATGAAAAAGATGGTGACAAGAACAAACAGCTTTGCCAAGCATTACAGTGGCAGAAAAAATTCAAAAATTAATAAACTATCATTAAGCATACTAACGATGGTGCACCTCTCCAGCATTGCACTATCAAACTACTGGAACCAATCTTCCTGAGTATATCCCGCAATCTGATGTTACACCTCAATCAAATTCCATGAAAGGAATCCTAGCCTTGAAAAATAAAGACAAAACAAAAATCCCAAACCTTACACAAAATCATCCCTTGTCACTGATTTAGCTTCTGTATGGTTTCACAATTCCTCCTTTTCTTTAACCAGTTTTCCTTCATCTAATGTTACCATAACATATCCAATTAACATATCTCCTACGCAGCAATTCCTGAAACAAGTAGGCATCAACAAAAGAAAATCAGTACCAAATGAACTTGAACCGGAACAGGTGAAAAATGCAATGGAGATGCTCAAATGCCAACACGAGAAAGTATAATCACAACTCATTTTCCATAAGAATCAAAGGTGTGCAATCTACATTTGCTACAGTTAGAACCTGTCAAATACCAATTCTTGAGAAAATAATCATACACAAAATTACCGAGAGTGAGTAATCTATGCCTACATCTCTAGCATCTTGCAAGTTTGTATAACTTCCCATGAAACATCAAATTTCAATATCTTTAAATGGCAGTAATCAAGAAACATTAGTACATCAAGCTAAGGGCATGCTTGGTTTGAGAATATTTGATTCTCTTCACTAAAAACAACAGGAAACATCATGTTTTTACTTATTCCCGTTTTTTCAAATATTTGCACTTCTCGGTTGTTTTGTTTTCACTACTTCCTACATAAATCAATGAAAACAGAAAATAAAGTGACATTTTAGTAATCACTTATGAAAATAAGAAAGGAGAACATAAAATGTTTTCTCAAACAAACCAAATGGGCCATTTATACCTTTAGACTTCGGTAAGAATGCACAAGAACAATATAGAGAATTCAGGAATAAAGGAACCATGTCAAGAAAGTGAAGAACCTAGAGTATTTGGTTATAATTAAAAGAAGACATAAATAATGCTTCCATATTATCTTTATCTACATCACAATTACAAGGTTGATGGTCGTACGCTTAAAAACAAATGTAACACAGAACATTAAAAGTAAACAAATTTGGTTATCGACTTCCTTTGGTGAAATTCCTATTCTGAAATATAGAAGTCAAAAACACACAAACAGAAATAAACAACAGACAGTGTATATAAACTATGACTTAATTCTCTTCAGGAGTCAAGAATGTAGCCAAAGATCGTACCTCTATTAGTTTGTCTACTTATTACATTGTAGTTTCCAATAAAACCTTCAGAACTCTTTACTGGATCATCTGAAGCTATACCTCCAAGTCCACCATAACCAAACGAACCAGAAGCATCTATTTCAGAAGCAGCAGATTGCCAAGTTGAGTCACTGTAAACTGAACCACTGCGGTACAAGTCCCCATAAGATCCTTCATAACCACCGGTTGGTGCAGTAAATGTTGAGGATTGAGGCACACTTGGACTGCTGTTCCTTCCATACCCTCCCCCTCCTAAACCAATGCTGTTATCCCCACCTTCATAAGTGTTACCCCAAGTACTATACCCAGAAGCAGCCCCTCCTCCCTGGGTTGGAACTGATGAACCCCAATTTGCACCACTGTTTCCAATTGAAACACCAAAAGCCCCACTTCCGGATCCCAAGTAATTGCCAGGGCTGGCTGGATTATTGGTAGCACTGTTCAGACCCCCATTTCCCCAAACACTCCGAGAAGCCGAATTCATTAGAGCATCACTTCTCCCACTTCCCCCACTATTGCCAATAGGAGTGGTATATCTGTTTGGATTTCCATTGTATAAGGGATTTATCCGACCATATCCAAGACTGCCACCATAACCAGAAGTTCCTCCATAGCTGGGGTTCAATCCTGAATCCAAATTCACTCCCATTCCATAACCATTGGAGCCAAATGGGGTAAACCCACTTCTAGCACTAGTAAGTGGACTAAACCTTCCTTCCATTTTGACACCATAATTTCCAATTGGACTCATATTGAAACCCTGAGCATAACTATTTAGTAAGCTACCAGTTCTATTCAGGCCATAGTTAAATCCTACCAATGGGCTCCGGCTAGGTCCAGGTGAAAGCTCTTTGGGAACTGCTCTCTTGACCTCAACCATCTTTCCATTGAGTTCATGAAAGGTTTTGTAGAGAACTCTATCCACAGCTTCTTCTGAGTCATATGTGATGAAGCCAAAACCTCTGGGCCTCTGGGTATTGTGATCATACATTACAACAACATCAGTAATTGTACCAAACTGATCAAAGTACTTTTTAAAATCACTTTCTGTGATTGTTGATGGTAAACCTCCAACAAAAATCTTTTTGGTGCGTCCAGGACCTGGAGATCCTTGGATGGTACCAGACTGTCTGTTTACAGTGATCTGATCGTCCCTGGGAACAGCTTTTTTAGCTTCAACCTGAAAATTGAGAGCACAACACAGATGGATCAAAACTACAATTCATTTTCAGTTTCCTGTCCTATAAGCAAAAGAAGTCCATGCTTAATACAATGCAGCCATAAATTCAGGTCAATGGAGTCCAAAATGAACACGATTTATATCAAACCAACATAGTAGAAAATATAAAACGTAGGGACACAATGATCTCCATCAGAAACATAAATTTAGATAGGTCCCATCACTGCCCATCCAAATAACATGTATTGACATAATGGTTAGTAAATCTATAATGAAAAACTCACTGTGCGGCCATCAATTATGTGCTTATCCATGATGACTCTTTCAGCAACAACAGGATCCGAAAAGACAACAAATCCGAAACCACGAGCGCGACCTGTTGTGCGATCTCTCATGATCACAGCCTCTATTACCTCTCCATATTTCCCAAAATATTCTCTGAGACGTTCCTCATCAGTGTCCCAGGAAATTCCCCCAATGAAGAGCTTGCCAAGATCCGATTCCATCTGTTCTGCCACCAACCATGCCCAGTTAGCCATCAATCACTCATTTCATCAAACAAATCCAATCCAACCACTCCTACGGAATCAAAATTCGCATGCCAAACCAAAAACAATTCGACATAAAAATTAGAAATCAGAAATTTCAACGCACACAATCTAGATTGTAGATTACTGAGTCATGGCCAAAGCTCCAGTCCCAGAACCAATCTAAATGCAGAGCTCAATGAATAATGCATAATTGAGCTCAATCCCCAGAAAGATTCAATTTTTGACGAGCAAAAACAAAACAAAACGATCATAAATGCAGATTAGATAAATCTGTGAAGAAGGGTCACCTTATATTGAATCCCAGACAGAACCCAGTTGGTGCTTCAATCAGATATGAAGTGGGTTATGCCAAATTCGATCTAAGAGAATCGGATCTTCGGAGCATCAATCAAAAGCTGAACCAAAATATCTAATCCAGCAAAGAGAGAAACGAAGCAGAGCGATCAGAAATGCAGATTAGATAAATCTGTGAAGAAGGGTCACCTTATCTTGAATCTCAGCCAGAACCCAGTTGGTGCTTAAATCAGAAACGAAGTGGGATATCTCAAATTCGATCTAATCGGATCTCCGGAGCATCAATCAACAACTTTCTAATCCAGCAAAGAGAGAAGAACCCAAGCAACAGCTGTTTGTACTTTTTATAAAATTTTTAATTTTTATGTTTTTTTTTTAGTTTTTTTTTTTTTCTTTTTCTTTTCTTCTGGGATCAGAGAAGAGGGGATTGTGAGAGGCGAAGAGATCAAAGGAATATGAAAGGAACCCAGATGGGAAGGAAATTCACCATTCAAAGATGAATGGTTGGTGATGGAAAGAAAGAAAAAAGAAAGTAAAACTAATAATAATAATGAGAGGTTATGTGAAAAATTGAATGGAAGGGGAAACTAAGAATGGGAATGAAAACAGAGGATGTGGCATGGCATAGCATCCTCTCTCCTCTCCTCTTCTGCTTTCTTATCTTGTTGCTTCCTTGCTTGCTTCCACTACCCACCCTTAATTAATTCAAAAGAAATGCAATTTCAAGCAAACAAACATGGCCAAACAAACACTTCACAATTTATATATAAATACTTCTACACACACAAACAAAGAAAGAGAGATAGAGAGAGATAGAGAGAGAGAAACACACACACTGCAAATCGTGCAAGAATATTTGGAGGAGCCAGCAAATGACAACAGATCATGTTTTTTTTTTTTTTTATGAATCATTTGATTTAACTATGTATAAAAAGGAAAAAAAAAATGTAAATCACCACATATTTTTTCTTTAATAAAATAATAACATTGATTTGCACAAAAGAAATTCATGTGAATGTGTGTAGATATGCAGTGGAGTTGTTGGATAGATTGTTGTCATAGTAATTATTATTATTGGAATGCATGTTATATATAGATGTATGAGGAACATGTATGCGACTTTAATGATTTTGATAAAATGTTAAAAAAATGTAGTGAGTAGATTGGTGGAATTGAAATAAATAAAAGATTATTTTTATTTTAAAAAGGTAAAAAATAAAATAAAACATGTTGTTTCGAGTTGGAAATGAAGTCAGTTAAAAAAATGTTTTTTTAAAGCAAAGAAACAAACTCCATGATTTTTGGGTACAAAATCGTGTTTTAGATTTTGATAACGTAGTTTGCTAAAATTGAACACAAATTATAACTTATTAACTATTTTTGTTTTTGGATATGGAATGGTATATGCATTACGTAGGAAGCAAATCATTGGATTGGAAATAGTAAAGCCATAGAATGTGTACGTTACCCTTCAAATTATAGGGTTTTATTTTTTTGGCTTTTACTTATAAAAAATAAAAAACGTTTTAAATCTATGGTCATAAGCATTGTTCGTCCTTGAAATTTGTATTCAGCTTTAACATCACACTAACCATGGTTGAAGAAAATAAAAATAATGACAAACTTAGCTATAAATGTCTCACATTTTCACAAAATTTTTAAGGATATAAAGTGAAAAAAGATATATGAAAAATGTTAGGTTATGGTGGGAGTAGATGGAGCATCAACTTATGTGCTTATTTAATTTAAAAAAATTGAATGAGTTTTGATGGAGGAACCAACTGAAAGTGCAATGCAATCCAACGGGTAATTCCTATAAACAAAGCAAAAACCAACAACGTTTGTGTCATTACAACAACACCCAATAACAAAACAACACCCAAAACCTTTTTTTATGTCAATAATTCTAGAAACCCACCTCCAATATATTTACTAAATGTTGAGATCAAAAGTTAAAATTTTCAAAATTACCAAATTTAAAGACTTTTTAACAACATTTTTTATCCTTATATTTAAAATAATAATTTAATTTCTTTTTTATTTATTTAATATTATTTTATACTTTTTAAAACGGTTCAATTATGTTTATAATTTCGTTCAAAAATATTAAGTTGGTATTCTAATCTTAATTTGATTCTAATTTATGAAAATTAATTCAATTTTATCCTTGTTTTAAAATAATGTAATAATTATTTTTTATTGAATTTTTTGAAATGAATTAAAAATATTTTATCAAAATTAACATTAAGATTATATTAATTATATCAGCAAAATAAATTCATTCATCTAGATTCAAAAATAGGAAACAAAAGCAACATAAGAAAGTCTAGAATAGTAGATTAGCATGAAGGAAGACTAAATTGAATTAAAGTCTATGGATTCATTATTATGTTATGTTGTGTGAAGAATGAAGAATGAGTTAAAAGAAAGTTGAAAAATGAAGGAAAAGAAAGAATGGTTGGTAACATATTTTCTAGGGTGATATGATGCATGGAGACCTTGAAAGCTACTCTAAAAGGTGTAGGCAGAGTTACAATATTTGCAGCTGAACTACACTATAACCTCTTACCTTGGATTTTTTCCAAAACAAACCCATCATAACGTACAATCTAATCATTACACATTCACATTATTATCATTCATCTTTTTCCTTTTTTCATTTTCAAAACTTCGTGTAACAAATATCGAAAAAAAAAATGATATTTTCAGTTTATGCACTTTGAAAATGAAAATGAAACGAGTAAAGATTTTAAGACTGAATCATCATTGTTCCCTTTTACCTGCAGTTTGAGGCCACTACCCATGACAGTTGCTACATGTGTGGATCAGAAACATGTCTTGAAGGAATCAACACTGCAAAGACCAATAAATACAAGAGGGAAAGTTAAGTTTGACCTCTTTGAAGAGAAATAAATAGATTTAATTAGAAAGATGATACTTACTTTTGTTTAGATATAACTGTAATCGTTTTTAAAGATGTGTTAATGGAATTCTAACTTTTTAAAAAGGGTTTTAATCAAGTTTCTTGGTTTCTTTCAAACCAAAATTATTAAAATCGTTAACTTAATTAATTTGTTGCTGAAAATAACCTAATTGAGACATTTTTTCAAAAGTTGGGTTTCAATTGATACATTTTGAGAACGGCTAACAAACTGACACATATGAACGAAAGTGGATACTATCCCACTAATTAAACTAAATAAATATAAAACTAAATCTAAATCTCACATCGAATCAAAATATGAAGTTGAGCATCATATAATAATAAAGACTTATAAATTTATCGTCTTAAAATTTTAACTTAAAAATAATGTTAATATGTTATGTATAAGTTGAATTCATATTTTATTAGTGTTGTATTTCCCTAATTATATTTTTTTAAAATTTTCTCTAAGATGTTATTTTCCAAGAACTCTATCTCCTAAACACCCTTTAGACACATCCTTCAAATTTAATAATTTGGGTAATAAATTGTTTGGTGTATTTAAAAGTTTCATATTCGGATGACAATTGTCTTAATACTTCATTTGATCTTTATACGTAACAATTGCTCAATATTTTTTTAGTTTATTTTTTATTCAATGTGATTTTAATATTTATTAGAAAAAATCTTGATTTTTTGGGTTACATTAATGTTAATTAATGTTAGTTATTGTTAGAGGATGATGACTTATTAGAATAATAGAAACGTTTTTCTTTTTACAAATATACAAATATAACACTCTATCAAATAATTATCCTTTAACAAAATTAACGTTGATCTAAAAGAGACTATGTTGACTCTTTCAAATAATAAATATTGAAACTATATAGAATTAAAAAACACATTGACTAATTATTAATACTAAAACAAAAGTGATATTAAATCTATAATATATATTATTACTAAAAGTGTAAATAAAAAATTGGTCTAACTTATCTTGATGTGATGCATTAAATTGACAGAGCCATCAACCATTTTTTTAATTAAAAATTAAAATACGAATAATATTAAAACTGTTTTTTTAAAATATATAAATATATAATAATGTTGTAATATATATGATTAAAATTATTTATTAATTTTTAATTGATAATTATACAGTAATATTTAATATATCAAAATAACAATAATTTTAAATTATTTTATAAGACACTGATTAATCAATTAAAAACTTTAAAAAATAATTATAGAACTAAGTATATATATATATATATATATATATATATATATATTTATAATTAGATTAGGAATAATTGATTGAGTCCTGTACGAATATATTTTTTTATAAAATTATTTTGATAAAAGATTGTTAAATAAATAATTTGTGTTGAGATTTTTTATAATGATTATTAAATTGAAAATTTAAACTTGTTATCGTGGATCAATTATATTAAAACTACAATTCAAAGCGTATAATATTTGATTTAAGTGTAATAAACAGTTAGATTTTGTTCCTAATTTTTTAGCCAAAACTTTATACATATTAAATTTTAGATGTACCTACGTATTAAACACAGAACTAGAATCCCACCGTTACTTCTTATTTTATTACTAATTTACGAAACAGGAATCATTTTGAATTAAGTTCTTTTATAAGATGTTTCAATATGGAAGAATATTTGCTCAATATGTTTCAATAGTCTAGTATGAGTTCAAGCTTGTGACTAGAGATTGATTTGTCCTATTTTAACTTATTATCAGGAGGCATGTTGATTGGATAACATATAAAATATGAGGTGCACAACTTAATTCTCTTATATTTTTTAATTAAGTTAGTAGTAATAATAAATTATATAAGGCTACTTTTTAAAATAAGTAATATTTTTAATTTTTAATTTTTAAGTATAAGTTTAATAGAAATTTTATACAATATGTATATAACTAAAACAACAATAAAAAATAATTTTCAAGTATTTAAAGTTGTCAAATAAATTAAGAATTGAACATCTTATAAAAAATAAACTTAATTAATGACAAATTTAAACAATACTCCTAGATACAATTAAGGATAAAAATAGGATTTATCTATTACCCGATCCACACAAAGAAATTCAACTCTTTATTCGCACGATTGTCTGTTGGATATCCGTTTAAAAATATCAGCGGATTATAAAAACATGTAGATACCTAGGAGTGACAATGCAGGTCGGCCCAGCCTGTGAAAAAAACACAAACTGAAATACGTGGTCCGCTCCACATTACTTTTGGCCCATAGGCCTGCGAGTTAACCCACATTTTTGGAGCATCATAATTTTAAAAATTAAATTGGTACATTTAAATAATTTTAAAAATTCAAAGCAACACATGGATTGATCAAATTAATTTGAAGATAAAATATTTCATAAAGACTGTTGAAAGAGAGTAATATTCTACAAGTTCAACAAAGCTATATTCTACGATATAACAAGTCCTATACATGCTGTAAAGTAGCTACATCTCAATGATAAAAAACAATGTAATAGTCCAATAAAAAGCAGTCCAAAAGTCCAAAAAGAAATAGTCCAAACTATTCAAAAAAGTTCAAAAATTGGTTTACACTTGAATTTACATTTGATGTTTAAGAGTGTTACATTATGTGGGTTTATGGGTCAGGTCAGCTCCATCCCACCTTTGGCTTGCACGAGCTACGAGCTATATCGGTCGGGCTTTTGTGGATCAGCAAGCTCAACACATCGGCCCTCCCTGTGTTTATTTTCAATTGATACTTGCGAATATTTAGAAAATATATTTTCTAGATTTTTAAAATAAAATTACAAAAAATATAAAATAAAATAAAATTTTTAATTTTAATTAAATTTAACCTAATAAAATATAGATTAAATTTTTAATTTAATTATATTTAATTTAATAAATATAAATTATATTTTATTTTTGTTTTTTACGGATAACGGATACCCATAACTATGGATAATATGATACTCATACCCAACATTTGTATAAACTAATATTAAAATACTTGCTACCCACAAACATAAGTATTTTTGTCATCCCAACATAAAATATAAATTATAGATGCATTTTGAAGTAAATCCATGCAATGTGGGCTACCTTGCCTTGCCCTGCCCTGCCCTGGCTTGTGTAATATGTGAATTATACAAAGCAAACCTAAATGTGTTTGCATACTAAAATACTCAGTCCACTATTCACTTTTTTTTATGGACTTGCAGACTGGTCCACATGACTCGTCCTATATTGTCATCCTATTTCTGATCAAATAAATTTCAAAACATAAAATAAATCAATAATATCTTCTACAACACTTTTAATATTTATATTATAATTTTAATGCAAGTATAATAATTGAAATAATATTTTAATAATTTACTTCTAATAAAAAAATGAGCAAACATAATATTTAAAACATATATTAAAGTGTATTATGAAATTAAATTTAGAAAATAAATTGTATTAATAAAGTAATGAATAAATAGTTTAACACATATTATGCATATTGTAAAATGAGATAAATCTATGGAAGTTAACACACTTAAATATCTAAGTCATCACTTTTTCACAGTCGGCTATAGGTGAATGTCATAACCTATCCTATATTGTCAGTTCTATTTAAAACCTTATAATATTATGTGGAATTTAGGTATAATTAATATGCCTAGGTTGACAACTTCCAAACCAACGAACATTTTGAAGTAGGGTTTTTACTTCAATTTATAAACATGAAATACTTACTACAAAAACTCAAACACAATTTATGAACAATAACACACCTTGGAACCTAAAACCAAAATCACAACTTTTGACTTCCTTAATAACTACAATCGTCATGTATAAAAGTTATTACATAAATTATTATAAGTTAGGTTTATCCTATGTTGCAATAAACATCCTTTGTGAGAACAATTTTGGAAACAAAACTACGGAAAACACTCTCATCAATGAGTGAACTTTAGCAGCAAATATATTTAAATCACTTACTTCTTCTGTGTACTTCACTTTCTTGCACTAGCACTACACGTGCTGCAAAGTCATATTCATGGAAATGGTTATTTTATAATATTTTAATTTACTTGTAGTTAGTAATGTAGATATGAGTTGAAAATAATAAAAAATGAGAAGATTGAGAGACTTACAAACTCTAAATCTTAAGATTTAATGTTAAATATCATATCTTTTATAAGTATATCTCAACTTATAAGTAATAAATCTATTTAGAATGTGAATCAAAATATATTGAAAGTTTGTGTTAGTAAAAATGAAAAAAATAATGTTATTCCATAATTATGGCTGAAGGTCTTATTTAAGATTTGGAATCTTAAATTTTATTCATATCATTATATTTTAATACACGTATCTTAGAAATTTCAGGTTTTAAATATATGAAAATGACTTGAACAATAAAAATACCTCATTTTTATGTTCAATCTAAAATATTTAATAAGAATAAGAAGAGTTATTTTCATAATTTTTATTCAAATATATAAAATAAAAAAAATTAATTAGTAATTTAGAATCTATATTTAGATATTTTATTTGTTTTGTTCTTTATATCATTTTTTGACTCATTGTGGTTTCAATTTTTGTTAAATAAAGTTAATGTGAACACATGTAGTCTAATGAAATATTTAATTAGTAATTTAGTTTCTATATTTAATAGAGTTTCTAAATTTTTTGTATAGAGACAATGTGATTTTTTTTTCGACAACATCATCGTCTTTAGGATTATGATAACGAATTAAAAAATCACAACTTGAGTTTATGTGTCCATATTTGACGATGCAGTAGACAAAAATAAAGATTTTGAATATGAAAGATGTAATCTTAATAAAATTATGTCATTGGAGCAAAAGGGGTTGAAGAGGAAGAAAAAGATTTTAACTTAGACATGATTATCTCTTAAGAATATTAAAACTCATTTCATATAAAGGATCACAATATCTCTATGTAAAAAAATACAGTAACCAATTAAGTAAAAAAATAAAATATGGATCACATTACATTAACTCAAGCCTTAATATAAAGAAAAAATCACTAATTACTCATTAGATTCAGGTTAATTCGTAAGGAACTAATATTTAACAAAAGATAGAACTCAATTGAGTTACAAAATAATATAAAAATCAAATCAAAAGATCTAAATGTAAGAATCAAATTATTAATTAAGTCACATATAAAATAATTTACGTAAAAATCATACGAAAATTAAAAAAAAATACAATTCATCTTGTTCCATAATTCTATTATAAAATACTTAGAGAATGGAAAATTTGAATCTATTTTATCTAAAACTCATTTAGCTCTACTATAATATTATCTTCCCATGTACTTCAATGCATTTTGTTCCACCAAAACATGTTCATAAAAAGTATTCAAAAGGCAAATAAGATCAAATTCATGCGCTCAGAATTTCATTGTTTTGCAATTTCAATTGAACTGACTCGAAGAGACATAATAATTAGTCTTCAATTAACTATTTCATTGCTTTTCCTTTTTGTAGCAGTGATTATCATTAGCACTCGCTCATTCATTTTCAAAATTCAACCCAATGAGTTTCAAAAGCATGGCATGCTTATCATTATTCATTTGTTCAGCTGTGTAAAAGTTCATAAACTCATGTAGATTGAGTATGGCTTCCACCATGCCACACTCTTCTTGGTCTTGGATAAATAAAAGTTATCAATATTTTAGTATACATTGATTTTTTAACATCTAAATCTAAATCTTGATAATTTTTTTTTATAACTTGAGGCGAAATTGTGAAATGATAGTCAAATGGTATGAAATAACTTTTTCCCTATTAAAATTCAATTTTAACTATATTTACCTATCTAAGAGACACACATTCGTCTTATTTTTCATCAAGATTAATTATCGAAAAAGTACAAACATGAGATATGAGTCCACTTTATATAAGAAATTGACATCACTTTGAACTGGAAATCTTAACAGAATGAGTCAGAGTCTTTTTTTGTTGTATGATGTTCAACTTTTTCATTTTTACTTAATTTGGAGTTAGACTCTCTTAGATTCTCGACACATTTATATATCACATGTAGTTAAGAAAAACTCATGGACAATAACATGCACCTATGAGTACAAAAGCATAGTTCTACAACACACTATAATTCCTAAATAACAAACACACCACTACAAAGGATCACTTGTTCATGTACTAGACGATGATGATGATGTTGCCCTTATGATATACATATATAAGTAGGTGAATATGCTATATAGAGCATTAATAAAGTTAAATCAATAATTTGATCCTGGAGAATCCCACGTTTCAGGTATGATTTTGTGAAGTGAACAACACTCATCACGGTTGGATCCATTGGAACAGCATTTGGAAGCAAAACGTTCCTGATATTGTTCATGTTGATCCATAATCTCCTCTATCTTCTGCAAAATATCCACAGTGGTTGGTCTAGTTTCTTGAAACCGTGACACACACAAGAGGGCTATGTTCAGAAGAGGAAACGCCCATTGATGCTCATTCTCCCTAACTTCCTTGTCAAAAACTTCCCCTGTCCATTCCTCCCTCACCATGGATCTCACCCATCTTGGAAGGTCTATTCTGCTAATCTCTGTGCTTTTCCCAGTTAGCAGTTCAAGCAGAATCACTCCAAAACTGTACACATCACCCTTTTCTGTTAGGCTCTTTTCAGGAGCTGTGTATCCCTGAGAGGAAAACAGAAAACCTCTATTTGGGTCCATGAATTTTGATAAACCATGCTCACTTATCACTGGCTCGTTGTTCTCATCTAGAAGGATGTTTGATGGCTTCAGATTCCCATGAGGAATCACCTCTTCTTTCTCATCTAACTTCTTATATATGAAGGCCAAACCCCTTGCAATTCCACATGCTATGTTCAGACGCAGTTTCCATGGGAAATCTTTTCTATCTGCTATATAATCTGCCACAAAAGCAAAACCAGTTACTAAAAGCTTATTATTACGTTATCTGTGTGTTAGATGATTCTTACTTAAAATGACTTCATTAATGCTTTAGAGAGTAATAAATGAAATGCTTTTGATAAATTTTATCCACTTTTGATATATTTCAGATGCAATGATTAGCAAAATTTGTACTCATTAAGTGCTGAATGACTTTTATATCATGACATAATCAATGTTCTCCTTTTTAGCATCAGTGTTCTTTGTATTACTGTAGTAATGTGAGGTTGAACAAGTGTTGTGCAAATGATCAAGGCAGAACAGAAACATATTTACAGAGAAAGTGATAAAGAGTATTGGAAGTGGTGAAATGTTTGAATCTAAACATACCGTTTAACAGATTAAGCAGGCTTCCATTGTTCTGGTATTTGTAAATGACGAATTTTTCTTCACTGGTGGAACGATAACCAACAAGGGGGAGGATATTTTGATGCTTCAAGTTACTAATCTTCCTCAATGTTTCACCAAATTCTTCCAAGGAAACCTGCAAGTTCTTCAATCTTTTGACTGCATAGTGATCATTGTTCTCCAGTTTCACCTTGTAAAGGCTGCTGCAAAAGCCTTCACTCCTCAAATCAGCAGTGGCTCGAAGCAGGTCCTCCATTGTGAACCTCTCACGATCTTCAACAAAGAAAACAAGCTCAGAATCTCCTTCCTTTTGGTTATTCATCACCTCTTGAATTTCTTTACATGGAGCCTTTGACACATCATGATTCTCTTTAACTACCTCTCTCCTTTCAGTTAAATCTAATGACTTTCTTACCATAAAGTAAAGGGATGACAAAAGCACCACAGTGCCCAGAAGTAACACCACCAAAGTTTCAGTCAAATTCTTAGACTTTCTGGCTTTATCAGCAGTGTCTGATAAAGAATCTGGTGTTGTTTTTTTGTCACTTTCTTTTAGCCCCTCTTTGGTACTATTGTTTTCCAACTTAACACTTGGTGTCACAATATAAGTAACTAATCGCCTATATTGTTGTTTACTAGGAATCATACCAGAAAAGTTGTTATTGGAGATGTCTAAGTTCCTCAGATGTTTCAATTTTGTTAAGGCCTTTGGCAAAGTTCCACTCAATTGATTTCTGGTTAAGTTCAAATGTGTCAACCTTGTACAATGCAAAATCGAAGGTGGAATGGTTCCTCTGATGTTGTTGTCAGCCAAGCTCACCACTCTTAACTTTCGGAGCCTGCATAGTGAATCTGCATCAATTGTGCCACCTAGGTTCAAGTTCTCAAGCTTTATATGTACAATATTTGTAGCATTTGAGTCACATCTTACACCTTTCAACTTGACAAAGCACGAATGTGATGATGATCCAACCAAGGTAGTTTTGTTAAGCACGTTTTGTGGATCAACTGCTCTCAGGAAATTGAAGAAAGACTCAGATTCTGATAACTCACCTCGTGCACATTCTATGATAAAGAAAAGGGTAGCAAAGAAAATTAGCCTCAACATAGAAAAACCTCTTTTGTTCTGCATTTTCTGTGAACTTCCCTCGTTAGTTTCTTCTTCTGTTATCAGAATGAATGGTGCTAGTGCTGCATGCTTTTCTATTTTTTGCATCAGATAAAGACATTTCTCTTCTTAGAATCTACCGATAGATACTTGTATTACTTGAACTAATCGAGACATCGTTAATCACTAGATGCAATCTAAAAAGTTAAAAGTGATGAATGAACGTATATTGGAATTCACAACAAAAGTCCAAGATATCAGAATAAATCTTGTCATGAAGCATATTTATCCTTGGAATTTATTAGGAAGTGATTTTACAGACACTTGTAAAAATTTACAGTGTGTTTAGTTTGAGATTTTAACTAAAAACAATCTGATTTTTAAATTTAAACTACTATATATTGAAACAGTTTCTATATGAATTTTGGCAATTGTATGAATGGATCTCATAAACAGAAACATTATTTATACAAAATTTTACCTTTGATAGATAATAAAGACATATGATATGTAAATAATGACGTCATATAAATATTATCTCTTTATATATATATATATATATATATATATATATATATATATATATATATATATTTTAAAAATAAAATATAAAAAATTTTTTTATATATATATATGTTATAAATAAAAACTTTATATATATATTATATCTTTATATATATATATATATATATATATATATATATATATATATATATATATACTTTAAGAATAAAATGTAAGAAATTCTTGATCATATAGTCATGTTAGGAATCAAATTAACATCATTTATTAGGGAAAAATAATAGATGAGTTATTTTAATGTAAAGAAATAAGTCCAAACATATTAAAGACACAATGATCAAAATCCAAACTCAAACCATTACATATATATATTAATTTCACATGTAAGAAAGAAAGAATAACTTTGATTTATTTCTTTGTGTAATATTTAGGTGTGCCGGCTAAGATTTTTAAAGGCAAAACACAAAACTAAAAAATAAAATTAGAAAGTTTGTAGACATCATGATGTCTTCATATACATAGTTATTTTTTAATATATATATATATATATATATATATATATATATATATATATATATATATATATATATATATATATATATATGTCTTATGATTATGTCCAATAGGTAAAAAAAAATGAGACACAAAGGGAAAGAAAAGAAAGCCTTGTTTGGGAGAAACGAGACAAGAAGACAGTAAATAAAAGGAAATGAATAGAAAAGATTAAGTTACAGATAACATACTTTACTTCATATTAAAATTTCTACATCAAATCAATATAAATTAAAAAAAAATCATATTTTAATTTAATATTCTGATCACAATCTTCAACTTTTGAATGAAAACAGCACTCACTTTATATTTTTAACAGACAAACATATCTTTACATATGTACAATAACCTTATTGAAGTAGAACAAATAAGAAATAATATATATGTGTATTTATTTGCACTTGAAATCATTGATAAGTTGAAGCAATTTTATATCATGCTTTAAGGGATTAGTCCCAAAAAATTAGTTTTCAGAGGAATTCATTTTAATAATCAATGACATAAAAGCTTATCGAGTCAATTACATCTGCAGTATCTTAATATTAATGTTATGTTTTGATGATGAACTTAAATTTTTTTGAGAAAATTTGAATCATTTCAATTTAAATTTTCTATATTTTCAAATGCTTTTATTAGACAAATCAATTTAAATTTTAAACTATTGGTTTACATGGAATAATTAATTTCTATTATATTTATATAACATATATATTTAGAAATTAATTTTAAATATTTAATATGAGAGAATAAAATTTTTGAAACTTTCATCTTATTTTGGAGTAAAATTTGAAAAGTTTCATAATTGAAAATAAAATGATTTTTTTTTCTCAACAGTTTGGCAAATAGCTGTCACACACCTGGTTAGAATAAGTAGCAACTGGCATACCATGAATATGCTCCACATGAACAACCAATCATTCAGTATAAAACATTCTTTGACTTTACACTCTGCAAAAACATTGTTCAAGTACAAGAACAAAAACATCTCAAAGAAAGTGGAAGAAACTGGAAGAATAAGAAAAACAAATAGAAATAAAGTGAAATGATTTAAATTAAGCAAAAAGAAGAAGTTACAGATAAAGAAAAATGAATGGAAAACAACATTACACAATCATATACCTACTTAAAAAATAATTGCCCTAGTTAGTTTTGTCAAACATCATCATGTAAATAAAAAATTAAAAATCATCTATACATTGACCACAGGAAAAACCCTCCACCAAAGATTTATGATTGTATCTGGTTCTACTCAAATGCAGCTGGTCTCAAAATGTACCAGAAATGCTTAAAATGGACACATTCATTGATTCATGTTGTTAGTTATGCAAACACACTCTTTCTTTCAAAATTTATCACTTTCTTTGTGTAAGAAGAGTACATCTTTTGATGCAGAAAAAGAAGAGTACCATTCTGATATCACTTGTTCTGATATGAGAAGATAAATACTGAGAAAATCTTCATCAGTGGTCTAAGTTGGTAAAAAAAATAAATTCTGGTAGTGTTCTTTGATAATTCACGAGCAATTTGCAAAGTACAATGGTTTGATTGAAAAGTCAATGTCAAAATCTGGATTTGCTTTAAGAAGAAAAAAGATGTGGTACACCCAACGGGTCACTACAATAATTCCCCAACAAAAAATGGTGGGGTTGCACGATACATGTTTTTCTATCTAAATACCCTTTTGTTCACACCACTCCTCTTCATCATTAAGCTTAACTTTGCTCCTATTTTTTAAATATGAACAACCCCTTTTGCTTGTTCTAGTTATTATATCCAACCACATTTCTTGCTGCTCAAATTGCGTTCAAACCCTTGACTTCACTTTTTTCTTTGCCCTCGAAACAATTCATGAAACCCTTTTCACCTTCACATTACTTTTGATTGCTTCAAGATCTCATTTCCCTGATTGAAGGTCACAATGAAAGGAAAGGGTCCATTGTTTATATCACAAACACTGAAGTGCTACCTTCTTGATATTCAAACAGATTACAAAGTTTTATTACTTGAAACCTCAGGCTAGTAAATTTGGAGTTTACTTGAATAAACATTTTGAAGAATACACATGATAAAATAAGTACAAATTGTTTTCTTCTGTTATTTTCATGGATGAAGACTTAAATATATAATATATGATAAAAGTAGATTCTGAATTGTTATCTTATGTTTGGTTTGGTTTGGTTGGACGAAATCGTTAACACATGTTCCTTTGTTCAAAAGGGGACGACGCACCTTTTCAAAATACAATTTTCTTTCTAAACCTCAAAAATTGTCAGCACTGTTATTATTTTTCATGTGCTTATATTTCATCACGCAACTATTGACTGCTGATTGCATATATTTTAGCATATTTTGTCAAATCAAATCAAATCATCATTCAGTATATGCTGCACAACTGTAAATTTTCCTATGTACAAAATGACACCATCCCCAATCAAACCCTCCCCTGGCTACCCAAACCCAATCCTTGTCCAATTTCACAGCTTGCCAAATGAGAAAAAAAATAAATCAGTCTCTAGCCTGCCCCAAATTGATATGCAAACTAAATAAGTATGTGAATCAAATTAAGGAACCATTACATCAAATCAACATATTGTATCAATGTAAGGACTGAGGACAATTTTACTGGTGAGAAGAAGAACAGTCATCATTTTCGTCATCATCAACAATCTCATCAAAGAAGGGATCTTTGAGAAGTTCAGCTGCAGAAGGTCTTGCTCTTGGCTGAGCAAGGCACTTCTCAATGAAGGCCTTCACCTCTGGATCTTTCACTTTGTTCAGGGCTGCAGGTCTAACTCCAGAACACACCTTCTTGTATATCTTTGCAACATTGTCACATTCACTGTAAGGAATCTCCAGTGTCACCATTTCCAGCAAACACATGCCGAATGAATAAATGTCCACCAACTCAGTGTAGTCTTCATCATATAACTCCGGAGCCATGAATTCTGGTGTGCCAAGAATAGTGTGAGCACAATGGCTCCTGCCCACAATTGCTGCCAAACCCAAGTCACCAATCTTAACCTGATAATAACAACGAAAAAAAAAAGATTAATAAAAAAACACAGTGTCATTTCATAGAAGTATAATTAAGATTGTTTCTGGTTTGATAGGTGGCTAAAGGCTTGTTTGCTTCTGGTGCTTGAAAACTATTTTCCATTGCTCATGTTCTTTCTTATACTATCGTAATTCATTCCCCTATTTACTCTCTTCCATCTCATCTTCATCCCTTCTATCGCCTTTCAAAGTTAGATTTTGAAACATAATAACACGTTATTGGACAACTTGATAAAACATCAAAAGCTTAGAAACACAAATGTTAGGTGGAAAGCAATATACCCAGTAATAGCAAAACTTTAGAACAAAAGAAAAAAAAAGTAGTCATCAAATTGTTATTCTACGAACAATGTATTCGATTGTTTGTCAGGCAAACAGGAGACGTAATAACTTGGTCGAGTTAATGGCTTAGATGTCACACCGAACGCTTCGAATCAATGGCAATTTAATTTAATAAATAAACAAAAAGATTAAAACCATTTTTCAAATTTTTCATGCTTTTATTTTTGTATCGAGTTTCACTTTGTCAATTTATCAAACACGTAACTGAAGGAAAAACGATGATTGAGTAAAAGGGTTCACCTGGCCAGTATTCCCATTGACAAACACATTGCTGCAATTGAGATCTCTGTGAATGATGCAGGGATCATGCAAGTGCAGATAATTCAGCCCTTTCAGAATCTGCTTGGACCACTTCTTGAGGGCCTTCATGGAAACATGCCTGTGCCTCTTCCTATACTCCCTCAAATCACCACTGGTACAAACCTCAGTGATGAAATTCAAAGTGTTGCGCTGGTCATCCCTCCACACACTGTAAAGTGCGATGATGTTTTTGTTGGTCAAGCTTCTGAGCAATCTCACTTCAGAGTAAAGCCTATCCACCATGGTAGGGTCATCACAGAAGTTCCTCAGCTTCACTTGGTTCCAAGCCACCTCTATTCCTTCTTCCTGATCAAATGCACGGTACACTTTCTTCACAGCACCACTCCCAAGCAACTCACTGTATCTACCATAGCGACCAGTTGGATCTGTCTCAACAAAGGGCTCAGAATCTTTGTCTGAAGGGTCAGGGTTAACAAACGGCATCTGTGACATGCAACACTAATCAGAACCTCAACAACACCAAAATCAAATCAGATCAAACCAAATTCAGCACGCCACAGAATTTCGTAAGAGTAAAAGGGAACGAATTATAACAAAACCCCCTTAAAGTTTTCAAATGGAAAAATTCACACTGCAGAAATTATTGTATATCACGAGATAAACAAAAATAAATAAAATTAGTGATAAAAAATTTAAAAAAATCTACCAGTAAATGCAACAACCTAAAATTAGCGACGATTTTTTTTTTTTTTTTTATCTTTAGTGTGAGCAAATGTTCATAATTCTGATTCATCTTCACTTAACATGCAGTCAAAACTTTTGAATTTGCCCAACAAAGTCAATGAAACCAAGTATGTGAGACATGAATACTACCTGGAATTGTGAACACAGATCATCCAATAATTTATCAGGCATAAGTAAAACAGAAAAGAAAACACACGCAAAAAGCTTCAAATCTGGTGAACTACGTGAGTATGCGACTATAAGAGAAGAATGGTAATGAATATAATGCATGAAAGAAGAAGAAGATGATTAAATACCGTGAAGAGAACCGATTGCTGAACCCCAAAGGAGAAAAAGCATGAAATTCTGCAGCTTTCGGCAGAAAAAAAGAAGCTGACTACGCTCCAACCTCAAACTTCTCACAAAAAATAAATAAAAATATAAATGAGAGGGATCAGAAACGTGTATACCTTAGACTATTTATATAGAAAGAATTAAATGTCAAATTAAATCATACTATAAAATATTTTTTGTTTTCTTTTATATTTTATCTTTTTCAAATTCAACTTTTTCTACATATTCTAATGGGGTGGTTTGCGCACTAAATTAGTTGTAATATAAAAATTGATATCTTCGTTTTTTTTCTAAAGCAAATTGTTTCATTGTTTAAATTTAATATAGTTAGTGAAAAATATTAACTTTATTTTTCTTTAAATAGATGCCGTATTCAAATTTTGTAAATAAAAATCCGCAGCATTTACTGTTTTCAACGTGTATTTTACTCAATTCGAATTGCTTAAATTTTATGACTTTTAAACATTAATGAATTTAGAAAAATAATCAATCATTTAACAAATTCATTTCTTCTTCAATTTTACTCGTCATGGCATGGGTCATATGGGAGATGTACATGACATTATAATAATGTATAGAAAATAACTTTTGTTTTGTTTTGTTCTATAATTGTATCTTTGTGATATTCTATTTATTTATTTATATGAAGCATAGAAAAATATTACTAAATTTTTTCAAGGCATTTATTATATATATATATATATATATAACTATATATATATAACTATTAAGTAGTTTTTCTATTAGAAAAATATTATTTATATATAACTAATAAATAGTTTTTGTATTTATTCATTTATGAAGCATAGAAAAGTACTATTAAATGTTTTTAAGACATTTATTATATATAATTATTATATAAGTATTAAATACTTGTGTACATCGTGTTTGTTTGGTGTTGAAAAAAAGTCAAATCCTGCAACCTGGGAATTAACTGCTGAGAAACGACTGCGTTTCGATTAGGCTCTTCCCGTTTTGTGATTTTTTGTTTGCTGTGTCGGTCAACGCGTAAAGAGTTAATGGTAGCGCGTGAGGGTCCAACAAAGACAAAGGAGCGTGTGTCCAGATGAGATGATTGCATGTTTTTACTTTCCGAGAAAAGGGAAGGGGTGGCGGTTAGTTTCTGAGAAAACATCAAAAGAAAGAAAGAAAAAAAAAAAAAAAAAGAAAAAAAACAGTTTGATTGTGGTTTCAGAATCACATTCTCTTGGTGGTGACAGGAATCCAAATAAAGAGAAATGAGAAAATAAAGTTAACAGTGAAAGTGAGATATGTCTGTTTATCGTTTTATTTTGTATAATTTTAACTATGTTTTTCTTTAAAATTTGTAAAAAAGTTACAACTTTTGTATCTAATCTTTGAGTTATGAATTTATCTAGATTAATTCTGCTTAATTGGATTGTTGTAAGCTTAATATGTTTATTTGAAGCACCATAAAAAATAGCTTAATTAATTAAAATATAAAACTAAAAAATAAATGTATGTCAAATTGAAAAAAGAAAGGCATAACTATGAAATTTTTGGGATTTATAAAAAATATAAAAAATATGAAGATATGTTATATCGAGAAGTTTATTATTTTATTTTAAATAATAAAAAATAAATATATATTTTTTACTTTTATGTAAAAAAGTTTTAAAATAAATATCCTTTTTTAAAAATTAATTTAAATAATAAAATATTAGGTAAATATTTCTAAGAGAAAATTCTAAAATTTAAGAAATAAAGTCATGGAAAGAAACACAAATAACCAGATTCACAGATCAAAAGTAGAAAGCAAACAAAAATGCAGTTTACCTTTTATTTAAGAAAATATTCTATCACATATATGTTTTTTAAGGAACTACATATATTTTTTAAAACATTTTCACAAAAATAATTCATTGTTGAAGTTTAGCTACATGTATTTCACGTGACATAAAAAAACAATTATATCAATATTAATAGTTGTAATAATAATATATTATTTGAGTCATAAAGCATTATAAAATTAAAATAGAATTATTTTTTAAAATAAATAAATTATTAAATAGGGTGTAATAAGTTTTGATAAGAAATACAGTATTAATCCTATAAGTTAATTTTCATTTGCTTTTACGATATTATAATATATATATATATATATATATATATATATATATATATAACCTGATTAATGCTATGTCAATTAATACTTTTAGAAAATTAATGATAAAGTATGGCTGAATTAAATGTTATTAATTTTAAACAGGGTTAAATATATTTTTGATGTTTTCATTTTTAGTGAAAATTGGAATTAGTCCCTTTTGAAAATTTAAATCAATTTAATCTCTCATCCTTTTAAATGCGTATATTTAATTCTCTAAATCAAATTTTGTTAAGTTTATTTGACATTTAAAATGCATTTTAAACGCATTTCTCACATAAAATTGAAGCATAAATATGTCAAATGGCACCTAAAAACATACTTAACCTCGTTTTTTTAATATTATGTGAAAATAAAGTATACAATAATTGTATATTGTCATAATTGTATTTAGAATAAATTCATAAAAATTCTAAAATTGATATGTTTTTTTTTTTTCTTAACTTGTAGTGAAAATTATAATTAGTTCATCTTTGAAATTTTGTTCTAATTTAGTCATTTAACTTTATAATTGCGTAAATTTATTCCTTTCAACCAAATTTTGTTAAGATTATCTGAAGTTTCAAATGTGCTTCATGATAGCATTTGAGTTGTTTATGTTCCTATTTTTTAAAAGAGAATTTATGTTGTTTTTGGTGATGTCCATGAGAAAAATAATAGCATAGAATTGCTGAAATTCAAACAAGACATATATGTGTGTGTGATGGTTAAATTTGTTGTTTTGTTGTTTTGTTAGTCGATTAGAATACTAATCTAGTCAACTAGATTAATTATGGAACATGAACTTGAGCATTGTCATAATCTAGTTGATTAGCCAAATAACCTAATAAACTAGATAAATCACAAAATAGCTCTACTTTAAAATCAGATTATCGCACCAGTTTGGAGTGACGTTTTTGAGACATCAAAGAGAAAGAGAAAGATTGCTTGAGCGTTCTTATAGGAAATTTGCATTGGTTATTCATTGTTTCTCAAGTCGTTCATCAATAATTCAAGAAGATTATGTGATTGTGATATCAAGCCTTACATAAAATCAGGTGTATTCTTTCTATCATTAGTCTTTCATTGAAACACTAATTTTGGTTACTGAATTTCTGGTTTCTTGTTATTGAAACTATGTTGTTCTATCACTATGACTATGATAGGTGTTGGTAAAACTCTATGTAGTGTTACTGGTTGCATTTCTTGAAGGGTTTTTCAAGAGTGTGTATCAAGGGTGTAGGAAGTACATAGGTGGATCTTGTATTGTGTATTGTCCTAACTATTGATGTTATAGTGGAATTTCTAGTGTGGATAGCTAGAGACTGGATGTAGATTCAATTGAATCGAACCAGTATAAATCTTGGTATTTCTTGTGCTCTCTTCTCTTTATCTTTTACATTTTGCTAAGTATAAAAGTTAAACAATATGTCTTTTTAAATTTCTCTTGTCAATCGATTAAAGATTTCATAGAAACTAGTTTTCAAGTGTAAGAACAAATCAAAAGTTTGAGAAACCAATTCGCCCCATCTTAGTTTTGAAATGTTGGTGCATCAAAACTAACCGTTTATACCATTTGAGACATATTTCTGCTTCAATGTTAGCTGAAAAATGTTGGAAACAAGGCAATAAAAAAAGAATAAAAAGATCAAAATAGACGACACAAGAATTTAACGTGGTTCAGCATACTACATCCACAAGTATAATAAAAGGAATAACATAAACCTTAGTCGTAGAAAAATCTCAAATAAATGATTTCATCTATGTTTGTTATAAATTACAAATACAATTAAATTTTAAAATAATAGTATTTTTAAATAATAAATGTAAATACTGTTTAAGAAATTAAAATTAGCCTATTATAACTAAACATTATTATTATTTTTATTGGATTCATAGGGAAGTTAAACCCTAAAAAATATTGTAGTTTGACTTTAGTTATCCATGGCGTGCATGGTGGAATGGATATTCATCATCATGTTCTATTAGTTTCAAACTTGGACACGTATGAACAACTTTCTCATGCTTGTATTATAGTTTTAGTAATTACTTCTATCACATGCCTATTTGCCAAACAAAGAAAATAAAAGTGGATTATCACTTTAAGTTCAAGATTTGATTTCCAATAATGATATGTTAATTTTATATTTATTTCAGTTTATTTGTTGAAAGATTTTTGAAAAAATCTCCATCATTTCATAAAACTTAGATTGGAATAAATAATAAATATAGAGTATGCTAATTAATATGTATCTAATCACGTAATTAAAAGTATATATCCCAAATATTATTGCATGTTAATCAGGGATCACACAGCTTAAACAATAATATCCTCTTATCACAAAATTAAGATGTATAGTTTATTCTAGAAGGAAAAAAGCATATAGGTAAAAGTATATAGATTTAATACAAAGATAAACATGTTAATAGAAATACGAAATTAAAATAATTTGTTCAAAGAGGTTATAGAATAAAAAAAATATTACATTTGAGAATGATGATTCAGACTTAACACACTAAAATAGTTTATTTTTCTCATCCTTTATCTATTTTTTCAATTCCCTTTTATGTCACTACTATGAAAGGTTATAGGTTAATAAAAATGTAAAATTTGTTGTTATAATTTTTTTTATTTAGTTAAACCATGAGTGTTGGTAGAATTTTTATAGAAGTTCACTTCTTTATTTTCGCTGTTTGGTTTCTGCCCCACTAAATGTACAAAATGCCTTTCGGCATAATAATAATAATCATAATAATAATAATAATAATAATAATAATAATAATAATTATTATTATTATTATTATAATAATAATAATAATAAGTTCATTAAAAATGAATAAAAAATATGAAATTCTAATTCTAATTATTCTAAAATTTAGTCGCTAGGTTTTAAGGAATCTACAATTTGGTCCAATATTCAATTTTACCATGTCTAAGTTATTATATGTAACTCCAATTAGTTCATACATCTGACATATTTTTTAAACTGTCATGATTTTCACTACAAAAAAAGTCTAAAAAGATTAGATTTTCTCAGTGTTAAATATTACATTTTAAAAAATAATAAATATTTTTATGTTAAGAAAAAAAATATTAAGTTTTGATGAGTATAAAAAGGAATGTACAAACAATTCAGCTAGGAATTTTAGGAATTTCTGATTAGAGGTGGTCCACGAATAAAAACAAAAACAGGCTGGATTGGAACAAATCAGCCCACACATCGAAGGAACATAGGCCCAAGATAACAATTTACCAGTCAGATTCGGATACAACATTTTCAATTTCTCAGTGATTTTGTAACTTAGATTCTGCAACCTAATCACAACAATTCAAGAACAGAAACCAAAGCACTGAACCAACTTTCCTATCATCGTTTCAATTTCAGGAATTTATTCATTCTGGTTTCAATTTGCACAGAAAACTGTTCATAATCCTCTTTCTCTCTCTCTCTCCGAGGGAACGAAGGAACGGCGACAACAATGCAGACTTCGTCGAAGACCATCTCTGCGGCTCTGCAACTGGTGGACGCCAAGAAAGAGAATTTGAAGAAAGCCTACGATGATCTTCAAACCCATTCCTCTCTTCTCTCTTCTTCCTTCTTTCCTCCTTCTTGGTCCCACATCGACTCACACTTCACCTCCCTCCACAACTCCCTCTCTGAACGATTTCACCTTCTCCAGACCCTCGAATCCCATGAGCAACACACTCACCCACCTCTTTCTCCCTCTAAAGATCCCACCTTTCCACCCTCCCGTTCCGACCCATCATCGCAGAACGACGTCGCATTGCCCAAAACCCACGCGGAACGCATGATCGCCCTCTGCAGCTGCATGGATGGAAAAGGGTTGCGGGACTACGTTGGGGATCATTTCAAAGACAAGGTTGCGCTCGAGGTTGAACTTCAGACTGCCCTCAAGCGTGCTTCCGATCCCGCGTCGATGATTCTCGATGCATTGGACGGTGTCGTGGGTGCGAATGTGGTGAAAGATGATAAGGAATTGCGCAAAAGGAAGAGGACTTGCGGGTTGTTGTTTCAGCAGTTGAGGGCTGCGTCCGTTTCTATGAGTTTTAAGGTGAGTAAGAGAGCAAAGAAGTTGTGTGCGGAGTGGAAGGGGAGCTTGCCCAGTGAAGGTGGTGAAGGTATTGGGGCCATGACTTTCTTGCAGTTTGTAGCGGCTTATGGGTTGTTATCTGAATTGACAAATAATGAGATTTTCACCTTCTCTGCCATGGCTGCTGCCAATGATGATCTTCCTGAGCTCTACCGAAGTATTGGTTTGACGGACAAAGTTCCAGGTTGGAGCCCTTTCATTTGGTTTTGATTTTTTTGGGTTTAGCCTTAGATGTTTGGAGATGGTGTTACGTAACTGTGTTTGTGTTTTGTTGTTGTAGGCTTTTAGCTCGTTAACTGTTGTTGTGACTTTAGTGTTTAGGGTTAATGGTGTTTTTGGTTCCTGTAACTTTTGAAATTTGCAAATGTTAGCGTAATGTGGTCTTGGATTTGGATTTTTTTTCAGTGACTGAAAACACCACTAGCCACTAGTGCTTACGTTATGTGGTCTTGGATTTGAATTTTTTTTTTTTTAAGTAGCGTAATGTTGTAAATTGAATTTGATTTCTACTGTTGCCCTTTTGGGGGTTTAATTTGTGAGGGAAATTTTGTTTTGGGTTTTTGTAGGTCTTGTTCAGAAACTTGTTGACAGGTGTAGACATATTCTGGCTGTCAAGTATATTTTTGAGTTCAATCTTGCGGATAAGATTCCACCAATTCCCATTTTGAAAGCTCACGTGAATGAATCTCAGAAACTTGCTAAAAGACTTTCTGAGGAAGGGAAGTCACTGGTAAGTATTCACCTCATGATTGTTTACCCGGTGTATAGTGTCACTGCCTGTATTTATTTGTGTGTTTTTGCAGAATGAAATCACAGCCAGAGAAGTCCATGCACTGAAATCTGCAATCAAGGTTATTGAAAGTCATAATCTTCAATCGGAATATCCACCTGAAAGCCTTCAACAGCGTTTAGAACAATTGACGAAGCATAAGGGAAATTTAAAATATGGTGCATCCGCTTTTTCTGCAAAGCCTCCCTCTCATCAGCAGCAACAAGGTGGGCTCAAGCGTCCTCGAATTTCTGCCCCCATTGGTTCTGCAGCTGTCCTGAATAGTGTCGGTGGTGCCAGTTCAACTGCTCACCACTACAAACATCCTCATTTCCAGTCATCAGGTTTGTTGCGGGAGCAACAACCTTTTTTCCACTCACCAGGTTTGTTGTTGGAACAACAACCTCATTTTCAGTCATCAGGTTTGTTGCCTGAACAACAACCTCGTTTCCAGTCACCAGGTTTGTTGCCAGAACATCGAAGTCCCTTCATTAACTTGCCAACCATGTCATATGGCATGAAGGCTCCAACCCCAACCATCTTGCCTTATACAGGCGCTTCGGCTGGGCCTTATGGTCTTGATGATGTCCCAATGGGTCCCAGTGGCAACCTTGGTCAAGGTGGTTCTCTTCCAAATTCATCAGAGCCACTTGTGCCTTCTGGTTATCATGATAGTGTCTCTGCCTATGGTGGTTATGGTCTGCAGCGTTATTATCGAACATCTTATCCTCAGTAGATCTAGAAATTGCTTTTTCTTTTGAATACTGAACAGGGGTTGGTAGCTTTGGTATTAGTTTTTCATTGACTTTGCACTTCTGGCCTTTAAATTATAAAAACATAGTTTGCTTTGTTGATTCCAATGATTATAGGAAAGAAACTAGATTCAGTATCGAAGGATTGGGAGGGAATGCTTGGTTTCACAAATTTGATTACTTGCATAATTTTACTTCGATAAACTTCCTTTTTGGTTAATCGCGGTCTTCTTTAAACTTCTCTGTTTTTGCACTTGATCGCTGCCTAGGCTTATTGTCTTTTCCAAGCATTGAGGCATAGTATCGGGTTTCAAAGGTAAAACCCGCCCAAATAGACACTTTCCATATTTTTATTAGTTGTAGTGTTGCTTGTAATTACTTGTTACACTAGTCTGCGCTGCAGTTGTTTCAAGAGCCCTTCATTTTTTCCACGTCCTAGTGCTTAATTTCATACTAGTAAATAATAAAAAAACATTTAAATGCAGTTATGGAATTAAAAGTATTTTAGCATTACTCCATAGCCAGACAACTGCATCTAGATTGTAACTTTTGTCTGGCTGCCTCTCACTGTACAAAGAAATTCAATTTTCTCTTCCATCGGTTTCAAGGATTTTAATCCAAAAGCACAGGGTAATCCATCCGGTCCTGTAGCCTTGACATAGATCCTATGGGAATGGTATTCTTTTCTCATCCGTGAGACCATGCATCATCCACATGGATTGAAAAATACAAGATATTTTTTTTCTTATTTTTGTCAATACCCTGTATGAACTGTCTGTTGTGCTCATGTGAACAAAAATATTTTCAGTAGTTTCTCATCTATGGTTTCTTTATTTTTCTTTTGTGTTTTGGTTAATGAATATCCTGTATGAAATAAAAAAAAGTTCTTGGCTTTATTAGCTTCTTTCAAACATGGTTTTTGTGCCAAAATTAGCAAGAAACAATGTTTTAATCTCTTTGATTTTGAAAATTCTTCTGTATTTTGAACTGATTCATATGTTTTGATGGTGAAGGGTGCTTATTATGGATTATGATTCCCACTGTACTATAATAATCATCAGTATGAATCATATCTCATTGTCCATTTGACATTTGTTTTGTTGACAACTTACATACAATTGATAATATTTTTATTGTGTCTAATAGAACTAATTCTAGTTGAGTATATTGCATCTTCAGCAGATGTAGATGAGTTGATGTTAAAGGTCATCATGGTAGTGGTATTCGGTTGAATCATGGTCTGTATGCTTTGGTCTATAGTAGTTGATATCTCTATTTTTTAGAAAGCAGCCCAATTACAATATGTTTGGGTTCCATCGCCTTGGGCTAATCCAGGTTATGTGACACTGAAAATGTAGGAAAATAAATAAACTTTTGGGCTGTCTGAAGTCTATATAGATTTTTGTATTTTTTTAGTCATGAAGTGGGGGAAAAAGTTCAGTACAGTTGATAACATAAAATAAAGAAAAATGGCTACTGGAATTGCTCACATTGTCACACTGCCAATGACAATCACATGCTTAAGTTTGAAACCCATGTCTTCTGAAGGTGGGTTATGTGTGTATGCATATCCTGCTAGGTGTAGGTTCTCTTAGCAATATTTTTAGCACCATTTGGTTTTTTACTATATGCTTCTGCACTGTAGTTTCATCTCTAACTAGGAAGTTATTAGCTGAATGAATGAATTAGCTTGAATGTTACTTATGAATAGTTAACACTAAAAGAAGAACAAGTGTATGAGAGGGATCTGATACTGTTGTACCTTTGAAGTGATCTATTACCTATGAAAAGATGTGTCTGTGCAGATTATTCATCTCACCTTCTAAGACCATTGCTAATCTTTTTGGTTTGATATTGTAACGTGTAAGAGACCTCGTTTTCTGTATGTTTACTACAGTGATGGTTGAGACGTATTCTCAGTGTGTTCCATGGAAATGGGCCGTAGATGACATGCCATCTCTCTTCTTTTTTGGTAGTGAGAATTTCATTCAGAAGAAAATGGACCTTGCATCCCTCATCAATTTATGACTAATGTTTTTCATTTGGCAAAGAACAGTTATTAATAATATATATTGCAAACTTTTTGGTCTACCAGATTTAGGATTAGTAGCAGATACACTAGCCAGAGTCAATATTTTATCATAAGGGACTAAGTTACATATTATCTTAAGGTTATTTTATTTCTTTTTCATTTGGCATTTTTTTTTATAATGAACTACCATTCCAACGCTATCAATAAAGAAACTCAATTCAATTTACAAGAAGCAACTCAGATGAATGAGAATTATTTTTTTATGCAGAACCTGTCAAAGACTCTGAGAAATAAGCATAACAACATTAAAAATAAGGTTGGAAACTCATTGGTAAAAATCTTATGACCTTTTTTCTCTTAATTTAACAACTACTTAAAAATTCATCTGTGATTTTCATATAAAATTTTGAAGATACCAGGCAAACTCTGAGAAAATATCTGTTCCTATACAAAACATTTATTTTGTTACGGTTTTAAAATTTCTGAAGTAAATTAATTGGAGAAAGAAAATGCATGGTGAATAAGTAATTCATGTTTCAATTTAATCTGCAAAATTTTATCAAATAAGAGGAAGTATCATGAGAGATATACAAGGCAAGGAATTTTTTGGATGTGAAAATGACGTGCTTAAGCATTTAATATAGACAAATTCATTTGAAAGGAAAAAGATTACTCAACAAAAAGATTGTAAAGATTTAGAAAACCAGTGAGAACTTTGCTTTAACTGCATCTCAAGCCGTTAAATGCTTAGATTTGTTGTTGTTGCTGTTTTCCTTTCTCTTCACCTAATTATAGGCTAAGTACACCCTTCACTTTCTTCTCTGTCTTCAAACTGCTAAAAGTAAAAAACCACACCAAATTTTGAGAAAGGAAAACAAACTCCAATGAAATGTTTCTTTCTCTTGTGCTTTTCTAGACCATGTTCATTAATAATACCCTACACATTATAGTAGTAAACCAAAATTTGAGCCTCAACTCCTTTTTAACCCCTTTGAACAAAATGGTGTGAGATTAGTAAAAAAAGAAGATATTTAATAGTGTGAGGCCAACATGTTAACTTACTCTTTCCTAGATCTTTACAGCATATCCACGAAAAATTGACAACATTCTCATTTATTATTGTCACTGAAAAATACCCAAATGGAATTTAAGTGGTCAGGTCAACAAATTGCCACATTTAGATGCCCTAAACAATGTAGTTAGTGAATTCCAAAACCCTACCACAACACCATTCTCTGTACTAATTGGCGTTTAATCCATTTCTCTGTTCTTGTTTTTGTTTTTGTTTTGCTACTTCATTCACTGCACAAACATGACAGTTTCCCTGTGGGAATTGCCGACAATGCATTCCTTGAATTGAATCTGTGATCAAAGTTCATGTAACATAGACAAAATCTACACACTGAGGTATTGCTTGAGACTGACTCTCCCATTCATGGGGTTAAATTATGTGAATCTAACCCTTTTGGTGAACTAATTCTGGTTTAGCTTTGGCTTTCAACTTGTGGAAAAAGGGTTTCACAGTTTTGCACCAATCACTCGTGGTGATTGCTGTGGTGAAGAGTAACATAGAGTTGGTTGGTACTTGGCACACCACTTATCACTTTCAACTCTTACCTAGATTAACTAGCCACAAACACAACATCGAAAATTAAATTAAGTTAAATAAACAATATTTTCTCTTAACGAATAGTAACATAATCATTTTGTTACAAAATCTTTGTCCAATTGTGTATCATTCAGTGACATAATCATCTACCTATCAGCTTTAAAAAGTCTAAAAGCAAAATCCACACAAATCCATTTTTTTTTTTTCTCTCTCTCTCTCTCTCTCCATCCCATCCTTTTGTTTCGCCCCTTTAATATATTAATATGTTCTTTTAAAACAATGAATAAGTAAAATTTACGGTAAATTTTTACTCATCATTTAAATTTGTTAAAATCTAGATTGAATTTGTTAAACTAGATTGGCTTTTAATTTTTAGATTATCATACTTTAGGTGTTACTGCTTTATTTTCTTATGAAAGTGTTTGATTTTACCACCTTTTTTTTAAATTTGTTTATGTTTTTACTATATTATTTCAAAAAAATCATTAAATACCAAATAATATTTTGTTTTATCTTGCATTAGGATAATATTAACAATTATATAAAATAAATAAGAAGTAAAACTCAACTTTTATTTTTATCATAATAACTAAACCAATCTAATTAAGTATTGAATATGTTAAATTTACTGTTAACCCAAATTAATCTAATCCAGACACTCTTACAATTCAACCTCAATTATTACTTCCATGATGATTTTTTTTTGTGTGTGTTGGTGTGAGTTTAGTTACAGAGAAGTAACAAAAAAAAAAAAGTTGAGAAAGAAGGGTTTAAAATGAAAGAGAAGAGAAGAGAGTCACAGACATGTGAGTGAGTTGTTTGTGAGAGAAAGAGAGATCCAACATTGTAAGTCAACTGAGTCTCTTACAGCATCTCTGACACAACACAACCTTCAAACACAAAACACAAACACAACACAACACCCACAAAACAAAAATTGCATCTTTGAAATGACCCTTTTGCCCTTCGCTACCTCCCTACTTCTGCTCTGACTCTCATCAACGCTACCGCCCACAATGGACGCCTCCACCGCCACCACCTCCGCCGAGCCCAGCCCAAGTTCGGAGCTCTGCCTCAACGGGGCATCCGAGGATCCGAATCGAGGTGGCTCGGGTCAGAATTCCACGGCGAGGTACAAGCTGATTGCGCCGGCGAAGCTTCCGATCTCGAGGTCGCCCTGCATCACGATTCCTCCGGGACTGAGTCCTACGTCGTTTCTGGAATCACCGGTTCTTCTCTCCAACATGAAGGTGAGTGAGTGAGTGTGTGTGTTCTTTTGCTTCTACTTCTTCCTCCTCTTCTTTGGGAACTCCAATTGAAGTGTTTGCTTTGGTGAAGAATGGAAATAAGTGGGTTGGTGTTTATGAGGGAGAGTTTTCATTTTTTCAGAGGGTTTTTGTGTTTTCTGAGAGGAGATGGAACAGAAGAAGGAAAGGTAAATGCTTGAGTGAATTCAGTGGGGGAATGTTGTCGTTTTTAGTTCATTTTGGTCAAAGGTTGTGTTTTACTGTTCTTTTTTTACTTGACACATATAAGGTAAAGGCCACTTATAGTGAGTGGCATATAAAAAATTGTTCTTTTCACTGTGATTTTCTTGGGATTTCTCAGCTACCCAATAGGGCTTATCTGGGTTGGTGTCAACTCTTATCGATTTGGTGGAATAATTTGATGATTTAGAATGACTTGATTTGAATGCTGGTGAGTAATGAGCTGCAGATGCTTTTTTTTGTTATGTAAAATTCGAAATTCTTATATGCTGGTTCAGCCTCGTGGAAAATTGTTTCTTTAGAGCTGGCTCTTTACTCGTTTGATCCTTCACTTAGTAGTACATTTTTTTTGTATGGGTCCGTTAGTTTCTGATGCTTTTGCTCTTATAGGATTATGTATTGGCTGCTTTATGCTTAAATACGGTATTCTCTTTGGTGGAATATAACTTTAGCTGAGGATCGCTCGACATTCTCCTTTTATTTATTTTAATGTCAGTGTTGTTTTTTCACATAATGAATCCTCTTTTTTGTTGGTGCTTGCCCTTTTTGTTTGTTTTTGTTTCAACGGTGCAGCAGAGTGCACAGAAAAGTCTTCTTCTTTTCCTTTTCCATTTATATATGTGGAGCAAGCGAATCAAGCATTACCAACGATTAGTGGATTGATTTTAGTTATGTGTGCTGTGAGAATAATATAGGGAATGTCAGAAAGATTGTGGGTCTGGATTTTGTGAAAGGACTTGTTTCTAGACGGTAATAGTCTGTATGGTCCTAATTCGAGTAGAATGATTTGCTACATTCATGTAGGAGTGTCTTTTCTTTGTTATGATTGATTGTTTATATAACTAACTTTTGCAAATTATAACGACTGTGGTATCTTTGTCAAACGGACTCCAAATAAACAATATGCAATATCGGCAGCAGGAGAAAGTAAAAAACTTTGCTTACGCTTGGGTTGCTTACATCACTAGCTGATAAAACCATTCAATTAGTTTAGGTTTATTGGTTTACTCAGAAGATTATATATGTGGTCTCTTTCTGCTGTTATTACTGACTTCCTAGGTTTATTGATTGCTGTTTGAGGCCTTAGGGTTTTCAGATATTCAGGAACTTGCTGTGTTTTTTCCTTTTCCCTCCTCTCCTTTTATTGGTTTTTTGAGAAGAGAAATTGTTCCCCGTATCTTTCTGTGCATTTTAGTTTAAATTTTTCATTTCACTCCTGAACTGTTGCTCAAAAAGCACATAGTTTAAATATTTTTTGTCCATGCGTTGCAGGTGGAGTCTTCACCAACTACAGGGTCTCTCCGGAAGCTTCAACAAACAGTACATGGTTCTAAGGCTTCTGCTACATTTGCATTAACCACTGCATGCTTCAATACCAATACTGTTGATGACAGGAAATCAAGCTTCTTTGAGTTTAAACCACTCAACAGGTTGAATATGGTAATGCAATTGATGTTGACAACACTTTGATTAAAATAACTTTCAAATGACATGGACGAATGAGCTCAAATTTTTGTTTCCTATCCTGATTTTACTTGGTTTAAATCTGTGTGCTAACTGACAAAACAAGATGAGATAATTCAACAGAATTCAAATTTATCAAGATTGGTGTTGCTTGCTCATACTTTGTCGCATGAGACAATAAATTCTAAAGTCTTGTTTCATTTGAATGGTTTTATAATTTATAGTCCCATACATGATTATAGTGTTAGATAAAAACATATGGTGTTTTCATGTTCTGATTAATATTGTTTTGAAGATTGTTAATTTCATAGCACTTATCCAATGCTATTTGCTCATGTAAAGGTTCCTGTAGACTTCAATAACCATGTTATCAAACAATCAACTCAAGTAGAAGGTCTAGGAAAAGCACAATCATTTGTTTCCTCACCATTAGGTGAAAGTGAGATAGCAGTTCCTGCTAACGAATTAAGTCTATCATCACCTGTACAAATGGTTAGTTCTAGTCCTAGTGCTCCTGTTGATGTTGATTTGGATGACGTTAACCACAAAAGCAACACAGCTACTGGGCTTCAAGCATCACATGTTGAGGTTAGAGGCAATGGACTTTCAGTTGCAGCTGAGAAAACATCTGATGATGGATACAATTGGCGAAAGTACGGGCAAAAACTTGTTAAAGGAAGTGAATTTCCACGCAGTTATTACAAATGTACACATCCAAACTGTGAAGTGAAAAAACTTTTTGAACGCTCTCATGATGGTCAAATCACTGAGATAATTTACAAGGGAACACATGATCACCCCAAACCTCAACCAAGCTGCCGATACTCTACTGGTACTGTTATGTCTATTCAAGTAGAGAGATCCGATAAGGATTCTTCTTTGGCTGGCCTAGATGGTAATACCAGCCAGATGCTTATCATAGCTTACATATTATTATTACTTATTTCAGAGAAAATAAGCTGGTTTTCTTTTTCTTCTAATTTTTTCTTGTAGACAAAGCATCCTCCATGTATGGTCAGTTGTCTCATGCTGCTGAGCCCAACAGTGCTTCTGAGCCATCACCTGTAGCAACAAACGATGATGGTTTAGAGGGTGTCGGGTTTGCGTCAAACAGGATTAGTGATGACGCTGATGATGATGATCCCTTCTCAAAGCGGAGGTATGACAATTTGGTTGAAGCTCTGAATTTCTTCAGCATGTGTGCTCATATACTGCTGCTGAGTTTTTTTCTTTTTTGTTGAGTAGAAAAATGGAACTTGGAAATGTTGACATCACTCCTGTAGTTAAGCCTATCCGGGAGCCATGGGTTGTTGTACAAACTTTGAGTGAGGTTGATATATTGGATGATGGGTATCGCTGGCGTAAGTATGGCCAAAAGGTGGTGAGAGGCAATCCTAACCCAAGGTATGTCCCCACTCAGAATAGAAGTTAAATTAATAAATCCAATTTAATGTATGTGATTTGTCAAAATGATTTTTTTTTACTATTGTCAAGCTTTTGATCTTGTACTTGCTGTGTAGACAATAATTGAAGTGATGAATTAACATGATATAATAGTTTTTTGTAACTTGAATATTCACTTTTCAATCTTTTTTTTATCATGATTGGTGTTAGCTAGTCTCTCGCTTTGAGACCCCTGTTGCAGCTATAGCTTACCTGGTCCATAAACAAAGTCTGCATCTTTCACTACATTATATTCAGACATGCAAATGCGAGGGACACACACACACACAAACACAGAGTTGCAAAAGCGAGGAAGAAAGTTTATTATTGGTATTAAGCTCTCATTAAAAGTAAGCTAGACAAATGAATCCCGTAAACACGAACATTTTGGTATGGGATACTTTGATGGATCTATGGGCGAGGTAGATGATGTTTTACAGTTTCAAGAACAGCAATGGAAAAATAACTTGCTAGACTATTAGGAGGAGGAATTTCTCTTGGATGACTTTGAAAGCTGTTTTTAATATTCATCCAGAAGCTTCTTATTTTTCTCCTTTGTAGTATAAAGTTGTTGAGAATGAGGAACTAGAGTGATTAAATTACTTGCATAGGTATGACACAAACTGAAAATTAATAGCATAATTGCTAATATTTTTGCTGTGAAGCATAATTGCTAATATTTTTGCTGTGAAGCATGTTGGAGCAATAAAGTGGCAGTAGACTATTAATTATAGGAGAGTATTGAGGAGTAGATGTCACATCCAAAAGGAAAGAAGCTGACATTATTTTTGTATACCCATATCAAGTTGTGAGAAAATTTAGGGTGCGGGGAGGGGAAGGACAAGAAGATATTCATATCATTGCTGGCTTTTATACTCAGTCATAAAAGATTGGAGGACATGTGGACAGTGTATTCTATATTAGTGTGTTGTGTGGCTACTTCAGGAAATGCTTTAAAAGCATGGAAGTCAAATCAAATATTGCTTTGTACACCTTGATATTCTTGTTGCATGTTTATGATTCATACTAACTGCAGTGCTAAAATCTGCTACTCAACTACATATTTCTTGTTAATCTTGTATCTTACTATGCTGCTTATGTAGGAGTTATTACAAATGCACAAATGCGGGTTGCCCTGTCAGAAAACATGTGGAGAGGGCATCTCATGATCCAAAAGCAGTGATAACCACATATGAGGGTAAACACAACCATGATGTACCAGCTGCAAAGAATAGCAGCCATGACATGGCAGTAGCAGCAGCTGGACAGACAAGAATTAAGTTAGAAGAAAGTGATACCATTAGCCTTGACCTTGGGATGGGAATTAGCTCAGCTGCTGAACATAGATCAAATGCACAAGGGAAAATAATGCACTCTGAATTTGGGAACACTCAAACTCACACAAGTAATTCCAATTTCAAGTTTGTTCATACTACCTCAGCTCCAGTATACTTTGGTGTTCTAAATAACAGCTCTAATCCCTATGGTTCTAGAGACAATAGGACTGATGGTCCGGCTTTAAACCATGCCTCGTATCCTTGCCCACAGAGCATGGGAAGAATACTAATGGGTCCATGAAGTTGATCACACATCAGACATGAAAATAAAAGTTCTGAGTAACATTTTACTTTCTTTTTTAATTTTTGGCGGGTATAGCTTCAAAGGTGTAACATCTCATTTTCTGTAAGAAAATGCAGATAGTTCTTTTATGTTTATATCACTATTTGAGAGCTGCCGTTATGTAGAATTGGTAGCAGCTCCATCATGTTGACTTTTAAATCTTTGTAATTGTATAATTATTTATAATCATATCCAAATTCTTCTGTATAAATATGAGGCTGATATCAAAGTTGCTCCCACAAAACCTTGTAAAAGTGCATAAAGCCTTTTGCTAAATATTGTATCTCGTGTTCAGTATTTCACGTTGGTTAGACTCGGTCCCTAGTCCCCACTGCACTGATTACAAGTCGTACATACCCCGTGATTGATGATCTGTTCTGATATAATGAAGTTGGACTGCACGTGATCTGTAAATGTTGGATATTCTTACTGTTTTTTGTAGATTAGACTTGCATAATTTTTGTACTTGTTTAGAAATGGAGCATGGATTTGGTTTTTCACATCAAAGTGAGGGCTACAAGTTTTAGCTTTTGCATTTCTCTCATCGTTGTCACGGTTTTCTGATCTCTGAACGTGTTTCAAACACCCTCTTGCGTGATTGACAAGGATGTGAGGTGAGATAGATAACCATTAGATTTTTACATAGATAGATGTGTCTATTCTCTCTATTCACAGACAAAAAACTCGGTGGATGTTATATTATACGTAGTTACGTACATATATACCTTATCCTCACTTTGGCAACTGATAAAGCGAAATCCCTTGGTTTCAGCACAGAAAAGGACACAGTCCCTTTCAGACTGTAACTTGGAGGGGGGGACCAGCATTGCCGAGTGTGCAGTGCTTGTTTGTTTCTAGAGAACTGAAAAGAAAAAAAAAGGATTTTCTTTTCTTTTTCCTTTTGCAAATTTCCTAGTACATTGCATTGTCATTAGTTTAGCTGCTATATTGTATTCAGTTGTCACATGCCAAGGCGTGATTAGTATAGCTAGAAGAATTTTAGGTGCATTCAAGAATGTTTCTACAAAGAGAAAAACAGATGAAAGATGAGTTTTAGCACTATTTTACAGTAAATATATCAGTAACTGAGATTTGCATAATGCTAACTACCCTTGGCATCTTGATAGAGTAGTACATCCTTGATGACGATTGGTTCTCTTGGCTTTATCTTTGAACCAGTCTGACATGTTCACGTTGGCCTTTAATTGCGGTGCAAGTAAAGTACAACTTTCTTAAATTCATATATTTGTCTTAGCTTAATCAGGACTGAAGAATCATGCAGCCACGTCTTGCTCCATTTGTGGAACCAAGATGTATAGATTCTGAACTGATCCTTGTCCCCTCAGAGTCAGATGAAACCACCCATGAGCACAATTCTGCATCCTTATCGTACCATCATTTTGAACCCTTCATAGCATTATGATTGATTTCTTATGCCAGCTCAAATGGTTCTAGATTTTACACAAATAAACACCAGATTAGAGATAAGAGAGTTTGATCTCTTATTTGCTTTATTTTTCATGTAAATAGAAAAGCAGTGGCAGTGCTAGTGGCATGACTCTTTATACCAAAGAAAAAAGACAACCATGTTTCTGTATGATTGTGTCTTTGATATGTGAAGCGACTTTTCAGAACCATATGCAAACGGAAGATATTCTATTTTGTCTTTAGACTGGAGCGGATCGCTTTTTCTTTTTCATAAATCAAAAGAGAAACTATATTTAATGTATAAGTTTAAAGTTTGTATATTTTAAAAGAAAAATAACGTGGTAAAGAGAATTACAGAGAAAAACTGATACTGCAAAAAGTCTTGTATAAGTAACATAGCCAAAACGTAAGGTTAAGCCCTCAAAAATCACACTTTAGATACATATTTCATGATTGAACTGGTGTAGCTAATCTTACCTTTTAGTAAAATTTGATTATGGAACAGATTCAGTGACTTTTGGGTAAATTTGCACAATTTTTAACTGGTTTCTTTTATATTTTCTTTTTAGATTAAATTTGATCATTCAACACATAAAAATTAAGAAATTACTAGAAAAAATCACTTAATCGGTCCCCATTTTGATATTAACATTGTAAGTAAATTTAAATCAAAGGACAGCTGGGCCAACACTGACAAAAAGACATTAAATGACTAAGGAGAGTCCACTGGTGTACTGCATTTCTTAAAAACATTCCAGAGTAGACATTTCTTTCACATTTTGAAAACAGATCCAACATATGTGTCGCGTAGTGACAGAAGGAGAAAGAAAAAGTTAAAACATTTTTGTCTTAATACCAAATGAATTTAATCCAGAATGTGTACCAAAGGACGGTTTTAATTTTCTTTTAGTGTTATTCCCTGTCTTTGTTGCCGTTACAATACTGTAAAAGTAACACAAGGTCATGGTAAAATCTATAAAAACTAAATAAAAGATAATTATAGAGACAAAGTTATAATCTTTTATCTCTATACATAAATTTTAATTTTGGTTAACGTAATGCAAGAAATAAAAACAAATGTACCTATAACGGCAAGATTATATATTTTTTCCCGTTAAATTTTAAAAAAATGAGTTTAGTGAACAAAAGTTATATTCTTTGTTTTCTTTGTTCCTCAACTTTGTGCATGTTACTGAGACAACAAACTTGTTCACTAGAAACCATTTTTTTTGTGGTCATATATTCCACTCGGCACAAAGAAGAAGAGGAGCAAAGAACGAGATGCATGCCTTATGGGTCTCCTTGAAGGATAATGTCAAATGTGGAAACAAGATCAACGATGTAATCAAGCAGCAAACGAAATGCAGCAAGGGAAGTGGCTGTGTTTCAGAATGGGAGAGAACGAATGCATATAATAGACCTCTGATGCAAACTCCAACTAGCCTAGTAGTTTCAAGACCAAGCAATACACTGGGAAGGCTTCATGGTAAGTTACTAAGTTGCATGCTGCTCCTATTTGCATCAACACAACATGCTTTCATGTCTTCAAAACTCAAAGTGTTTCATTATAAAGAAGCTTGAAATATAAAAGTTATGATTTTTCAGAAGTCATTGTAATGTAACAGGCTTGTAACTTTTTAAGAGGAAAACTAATTGGAGCAGTTGAGGTATACTTGAAACTTCCTTTATCTTTTTTTTTTTCACTGTGTGTTAAATTCTGTGAACTCTTTCACATCATTGTAAAATTTTGGCAGAACTGAGTGTTGGAGACCCATCAAGAAAAATTGTGGAAATGATCTTTCAAAAGGCTTGGCTCAACACATCAAAGCCACTGAAAAAGGTTAGAACAGTCCTCAGGGTGAGCTACTCAGAAGAAGTCCTTGAAAGGTTTGAAAAATATAGAGAAAATGTGAAGAAGGTGGCCTCTGAGCAATATCCAAGGCATCCAAGGAGCACTGTTGATGGGAATGAGCTGTTGCGGTTCTATGGTACTACAATGAGATGTTTCCATGGGAAATCTACGAAGAGAGTTCATGATCTTTGTAAAGATCCATCTTGTTATCTTTGCCAAATAATTCAATTTAACTTCAAGACACAATACGCAGACATTCACCCGAACACAAGTGACAAAGAATTGAGTAACAGAGGAATTGCAACTGCCAGGGTACATAGCGTGAAAAAGGCTGCAATAATTTGCAGGATAATTGCTGGAACTCGAGTAAATGAAGTTGATGGTGAATATGAAGGACCTGGCTCAACTGGGTTAGGAGAAATGCAGTTTAGCTTAGAAAAATTTGTAGTAAAAAATCCCAGTTCTGTTCTTCCTTGTTTTGTAATAATTTTCAGCTAACAAGTTTTGTAGGTGTAAATTGTCATTATTCTTTTTATCTTTGTAAGGGGTATCATAGAAAAATACAGAATACATGTTAGTACTGGAATTATTGTAAGGGTATCTAAATTTTATGTATCGTGTTTGCTGGTACTGGAATTATTGACATAAATATAGTGTGTTCTAACAAACTACAGAGTAATTTGACTTTGAAATGAGGAATTCTGCTAGGATTAGGATGATACATAAATTAACAAAAGTCTGCAATAACAAATATGAACCAGTTCCTTTGGATCTTCACCTCCAAGCACAAGAAGTAATAAGAACTTGATTCATCCAACCAAGACATAGAGCTCCATCTCTCTCTTCTAGAGTGTAATGTCCCTGGTAGCTTTGCTGAAGATTTTTAATCGAACTAGTAATAAAGGAGTTCAATGGATATGTTGAGAATCCAGCCATGGTGAAACGTGATCTCCAGTTCTTGAGAAGCTCGTGGCGTTCCACTCTTTCTGCCCCTTCACATGCTACTAAGTTGACAACTTCTCGAGCCAAACAATGCTGTTCCACGTTAATCCTCTCTTTGTTTTCCTTTGGAAGAGCAACATCAATCGATTCGAAAATAGCCAAGTAGTAGTTCATTGTCTCAACAAAACGGGGGAAGAATGGGAGGTTGCTGGTATGTGATTCTTGCTCAACTAGTGTCACGATCTTTGGAGACAAACACTTTGCCAGTCTCAACAACCGGCCACGATGGTTCTGACCATCCACACTCTCATCTGGAAGATGGTGCAGCATCATGGCAAAATTCACTGCAATAGCTTCACCAGGTCGAAGTTCAAGGTCTTTAATATCAACCTCAGTGGGAGAAACTTCTAAGGCACGGAACTCAAAGGGTACATTATATGATTGTGCAAGTGCTGACAACCTTTCTCCCACAATTTCAAGACCTCCTTCCCTGGCATAAGCTGAAGTTGAGTCATCAAAACCTGTTATTCTGATCTTGGGGGGTCCTCCATATCTGCCAGCAAGAGCTTGGATTAGGCTCACCCATTGTATTCCCTGGTTGATCTGAAAATCAATTATGTGGACTTCACTTTCCCCCTTCATGACTTCAGCAATAGCCCCATTTGCAGACATGTAACCAAATTTGAGATATGGGCAAATTTCATAAAGTAGGTGCATGTGTGAAAGGAGTTCCCTACCAGTAGGCTCTTTACATTTCAAGGCTTTGTAGATTGTGCTTCCTGAAGAGGCCAATCTTGCAACAAGAGCCTCCAACATGTATGCTCCCAATCGTTGGATTGGATTGCCAGAAACTGAGACCATTTTTCTTAACTCTGACATCAACCATTCGGTTGTCTCCATATCATTTCCTGCCACTGCTATTGCACATGCACAAAGCATCTCCTTCAAATCCCCTCTAGATATCATCTCCATCATTTTCTTCCACCTTTCTGCCTCCAGCAAAAATGAATGAGATTCCTCTGGAATCACAGTATCATACATATCCAGAATATCTGCATCATGTCCCAACATAGCACTTTCAAGCTCTCTTATCTTGTGCCTCAGCTCATTGTCATTATGCGTCAAACAAGATTCATTTTCCAGTGAATCATTAGCAATTTCAAGAGAATTATGTGAACTCAACACATATGATTTTGGCTGTAGCTTTGAGAGTGGGCTATAGTTAGGTGAGAAGCTAACAGTAGATGGAGAATTTAGGGAAGGAAAACTGTTCTTTGTAGAAGATTCCAGGGTGCAATATTGTTCTAAAGTACGAACAGAAGGGTAGGTTGCATGGCTGCTGTTATCAGAGGATGAATAGTAGTCTAGGTTCTCACTTTGTAGGAAGCAGCATGACCCAAGATTTTGGACAGCCTCGTAGGACATTTTATGCTTCTGAGACATTTGCTTTTGAAAATTAACCGGTTCTTTGAATATACGTAGAAAACACAACAGCAATGTGTTTTTCTAATATAAACAGTCCAAAATTCTCTGTTTTCTCCTTTTTGGAACAACAATTGTTGGTGCTATTTAAGTTATGTGATCGTTGTCCACATTATACTCAAATTCCAGCTGAACTTAAGCACCTAACTCGAAATCTGTTATATTCTGCAGAAATGGTGACACAACAATTAAAGCAACAAAGTTAGATAACAAAATAACGAGAACTATAACTATATAACACAAGAATGCAGTCTCAGTCCACCGTGTTATTGTTTGTCTTTCAAATTTGATGCAATCCAGAATTGGAGATTAGCTTGATAAACCTAATTAAATGATGAATCTTGGAACACCTGGTACTTAAAAGGAAGAGCTTTTTTCATTCTTTGTCCCATTATTCCTTTTTCATTATAAAAGTACAAAAATAGAATTGTTCAGAAGGCCTCCCATAAGCAATTCATGATTTACAATTCCTCAGAAGATCTATTAGTATTTTCTTGAACTCAAACTTGAAACATGCTCAAAACTTCAACTCAATTACATAGAAAGGTGAATAGGGGCTTCCTAGTATAAACCAAAAAACGTTTAAGCAACCAAATACAAATAGACTCAGAGTTCAAACACACAAACACACAGAAATTCTGAAAAATCACCCTGTTACTCAACAAAATCCGAAGTGTTCCACAAAACTTTTCCTTAAGAAAACAAAAAAGCAGGACAAAAAAGCGAAAATCATCAGTATAAAAAAACAAAGAGCTCAAACTTGAAAGTGATTTCTCCCAATTAAACATACCATATAAAAAGTTAATCAGCAACCAATTTCCAGAAACTCAAAACTGCCATAAAAAGAAAAAGTAGCTTTTTTTTTTCACAGGTAAATAAAACAAGATGCTGCATCTCCTTCAACTTCAACTTAACAATCACAGACACTTGTATGGTAAAATATGTAAAAATCACTTTCCTCCCACAACATCATCATACAAAAGAAGATCAGCAAATACGTTTAGAGATTATCACCTTAACTGAAAGGGAAAGCATGATCTGCACTTTGAAGCCAAAACAACAGAGAACAAATCCAAGGACGAAGCACTTCTGCAGCTAAAAGTAACCAGGGGTTGTCATGCATGTGGGCTTTTTGTTTATTCAAGAATGGAGGCAAGACCAAATACAAGGTTGTTGAGTGCTATATTTTATAGAAAAAACGTTTACTTAGACAACGAAAAAGTCTTGTTTTTTTGCGCGTGCAATTACTTTTAAGCCACTACACTAACGTATTCAATCACGTTTAAATATTATCTCCCAAAATTTTCGTTTACTCGGAGTCAATAAACTTAGTTAAATTCGTGTAATTTCTATTAATCTCCTCTTAAGCTTATTTTACTTCTTCAATTCTTCTGAAAATTTATTAAATTTCACATTTTTTTAATATTTCTTTACATATTCACCTGTTAAAATATTAATGCAGAACAAAGAAGTCTGAAACCGTTGTGTTCTATTTGGGTTCACTGTTCCAAATGTTGACGCACGTGCATGACAGTGTAAACTTTTTTAATTTAGACTTAATTATCTATAATTTTATTTAAAGGAGGTTTATTCTCTGTCTCTCACTCATCACTACTTTTCATTTTTTTTTACAGCTTTTAAACTTTTATTATCTCACATCTCCTTTTTTTTCCCATATGTAACGAGTGATTTTAAATTTGTAACATACTAAATTTAAATATCATAAGCAATATCTTAAATTTAAACAAAATAATATAAAATTAATATATATATATATATAATTATAATTATAACAGTTATTATATTTATATTCTTAGAGATGGGTGTTAATGAAAACAATTTGAAACATGAAATTACTTTAGGAGAAAGTTTGTAACTAAAGCAACCCTAAACATATGCTCTGCGGTTTCTCTCATGAATCAAACATCTTCCCCATCAATAGAAGTGATTAATTTTGATCGACATGAAGTTTGGTCGGCGATTTCTCTTGTGTTCTGTGCGTTTCAGAAGTAAAAGTTAAAAAGGGCAAAACAAAGTGTGCGTGCGTGTCGTAAAGGTTGTTGAATCGTGTTTGTACCGACATGGCATTGCATTGACCCACACGCTTTTGCATTCTTAAACCATTAAGGTCAAGGCATATTCAAGGTGGAAAAGTTAATTTTTAGGCTTTGAAAAATTATATCTATTATTTTTTTCAATTTAGGAACCAAAATTATATCTATTATTTAGGTTGCCTTTTAAATTTTAAAGAAGACAATTTCCGATATCTTTATGCTTTGCAATGACGATTAACAAAAGTCAAGGACAAACACTTTCTAGAGTCGGCCTTTATCTTCCACAACCTATATTCACACATGGCCAACTATATGTTGCTATTTCTAGAGTCAAAACCAAAAGAGGATTGAAAATACTTATATTGGATGAAGATGGAAAGGTAACAAACACA
>Ga0214544_1000049_pt1 | contig 136199 bp, 57 predicted proteins | sample CNSS3metaG_FD_160074 | JGI IMG/M metagenome (GOLD analysis project Ga0214544, IMG submission 160074) | Root nodule microbial communities from cowpea collected in UCLA plant growth center, Los Angeles, California, USA - CNSS3 | ecosystem: Host-associated > Plants > Roots > Nodule | place: USA...
TTTTTTTTAATTTTTATGATAAAACTTTCAATGTTTAAAAATTGGAAAACTTTAAGAAGTTCACAAAATTAAGTAAAGACTTTGGGGAATTAGATGATAAATTGATAATTCAACATTTTCATCATATGACATACACAATGTATTCTTTAAATTTTAGTACATTAAAAATTATATAATACTTGTCTTTTTCAGATATACAAGAATTTGAAATATTAATGCAAGAGTCCATAAAAAAAGTAATTAATATACGCAAGTGCAAGTTTTTTTTTTTTAATTTTATGCGGGCCTGCGAGCTCACTATCATGACCTGCCCCGCATTTTTTCTGCGAGCCTGCAGACCAAACCCGCAGGCCAGACCCTAATTGCCATCCCTAATAATATTTTGACAAACACAGCTTACCAATAAGAAAACACAATAACTGATCTGAATCTTAATTAAATATAGTATTGGTAGGTGCAACACGCCTTTTGACTTGATTAAAATTTCTCGTCTTTGTAGCACTAACATCTTCTTCCAATGTCTTCATTTTCCACATTAGAGAGAATTTGTTTCAATTTCAACAAGTTTGATTATTTGCACGGACAGACCTTTGTTATTTATTAAGGTTCATGGTCCCCAAAATTTTTAATTTTTTTAAATATATAATATATTATATTAATAAAATAAAATAAGATAAATTTTTATTTTTTATAAAATATAATATTTATTATTAATAAATAAAAAATAAAAAATTAAATATAATATAGATTAATAAAATTTATTGAGATTTTTTTGTACTCCCTTATCATCTTTTAAGTTTAACATATATTGTATTCATCCTTCATTCTTGTTGTGTTTTCATTTGTTTGAAAAAATAAAAAATAAAAAGTCATATACAAATTTATTCTTTCTGCTCTCATTTCTCATATGTCCTCTTCCATTTTTTAAGATAAAAAACGCAACTCTCTCTTCATAGTGAAATATCAGTTTAATAGTTAGTATTTTCTCATCTCATGAGTTTTTTTGTATATTTGTTATGAATATAGAAGAAAAAATCATGTACTATATTTTTTAATTGTAACTTGATTATCATCACGGGCGGAACTTGACCAAAAAATTTAGGGGGGCCAAATTATATTTGTTATATATAAATTATTTTTTAACTAAAAAATAATAATTTTTTACATCATTTTTTATTCAAAATAAGTACTCATGACAATATAATCCAAACAATATAACAATAATATATATGAAAGAGTAACATAAAGTTTATCATTAACAATAATATATAAAAAAAACAAAAGTTACTTTTAGTCAAAATGGTCCTCCAACTTTTAAAACCTATAAAACAACATTCAAAAAGTTAAAACATGTTAATGACAATCAACTTATGCAAATTAGAATTCAATGAAAATAAACTCAATTACATGTAAGAATGAAAACATGAGTCAAGTCCTCCGCTTGTTTTTTACTAAAAATATAGCACGGTAAGCAATATGTAGCATCTTTTAATGACGAAAATAAGCTAAACCATGTGTACTGAAATCTTCTTGGATGATCATTTTTACCAGACAACAGATAATTTTCTAGATGCATTTGATATGGACCCCATTTTAGATAAGTCTTTCGTACCTCATCAATTTGATTTGGTGAGTATTGCCAGAGTTGAAGACGCTTCCTCGGATCACGTTCTAAAGTATTTTCAAATTCATTATATGTAACTTTAGGAATCTTAGAGAGTTGTTTTTCGTTTTCTTCAATATTTGAATTATCATGAAGTTTCTCAATTTTAGATGACATAGATGCATTTTTTTCATCTTCATCACAAGTCTTCCTCTTGAAAAAAGAATCAATTCTATTACTCTTTATCATAATTTTTCTAATATAAATTTGTCAATTCTTTTACAAAAAAATAAAATTATGAATACCCCAAATTAAATCTTAAAAGCAAGACTCAATATTTTAAGAAAACTAATAACTTCTAAATGATTAACTTCCCTTACCTTAGAGTAGATTCTTAATCTTGCTCTTCCTTTACACAACTTCAAAGCCTAAAATAGTTCTATCTACACAAAGAAGAGTTTGATAAACAATTAAAGCATGATTTTATGATCTCTAACAGATAGAGATATGCCTAGAGCATAGAAAAACCACATACAAAAGGAAAACAAATTGCTTTAAAAAAAGAAGGGAAAAATGAACTTACTCAAAAGAAGAAATTGTTCAGTCCAAAATGTTTATTAACTCTTCAAAATTTTGTCGTAGTGCAATTTGATTTTGAAAATAATAAGGAAATGATGGTGAAAATTGAGATGAAAATAAAATGAGAGAAAAGATGGAAGCACAGAAGAGAAAAACTAAATAAAAAAAATATAAAAAATTATAATAGAAAAAAAAAACATGATTTTTAAATTTAAGAAAAATAATTCAAACTAAATTAATATAAATAAGGTAATGATATATAAATAAAGTAATAATATATAAATAAAGTAATAATATATAAATATATTTATTTAAAATATATAAAACATAAAATAAAATAAAAATCAATTAATATAAATAAAATAATAATATATAAATATTATTTTTTAAATAAATAGAAAAAAAGAAAAAAAATGGTTGGGGGAGCCGTGGCTCTCTTGTGTCCTAACCTTGTTCCGCTCCTGATTATCATAGTTTTTTTTTTTTGTAGTAATTACGTTTTTTCTTAATAAATTATTTTTTAGTCTTAAACTTTATTTTTCAACCAACATTTTAAAATAATAGATTTGTTAAGAAATTAAAACAAGACAAATATATACTTAAAATTTTCGGGGGGCGGCTCAACGGTTCAGGAGGCCTAAAGCAAACTTAAAAAATGAGACGTTTTATTTAAAATTTATTTTTCGATTTTTTTATGAAAAATTATTTATTAAATTATTATAATTAATTTCATTTAATATTTCTTTTTCAATAGATAATCGGATTAATCCGTTTAATCTTCCTTGAGACATTGTTGATCTTAAATAAGTTTTTATTATCTTTATATTTGAGAAACTCCTTTCGATCGAAACAACTAACACTAGAATTGTTAACATTATTTTATAAATTATATATGCATTTGGAAAATAATTTATTATTTTTATATATTTAAAAATTTTAATTGGTTTATCATTTTCCAAACCTATAATTCAGATATTTAATTCTGAAATTATATCAAATCTATCAATATCCAACAAATTATCATGTTTTAAAGATTTTTCAAGGTTCAAACATTTATCTTTCAAAAATGAAAGATCTACACACCATAATACACAAGACATTTGCTATTTTTTGTTCATAGCTCCTTTTTGTTATGCAATTAAAGTCTAAATTCTTCTTTTATTTTGAATTTTTGAATAGCTTGATTCAAATTTTCTAGTTTATATATTTTTATATGAAATAAAAAATGATAATATAAAAAACATTAATAATGATAAATATATAAAACGAATGAATTAAAACAATAAAACTTTGGTTCTGGTTATCAAGAAAATAAACTCGATAGTAGACTTGCAGTATCTTGAAGTCTGAAGTCTCTTTTTCGTTTTTAAGTCTCAACTTTTAATAAGATTAATCATTAATAAAAATAATTAAAAAGTATTGTTCTTCTAAACTCGATAGTAAGTCTTTTTTTTTTCTAAACTTGAATTATCTTTTTACAGAAAACTCAAATTTGAATTATGCTCAAATTAATCTATTATTCACCAAAAGACTAAACCATAATCTAATTAATAGTTTTGTAAAATATTCAGTTTCTCCTCAATATATATGCAAAAAAAAAACTCTTGAAATCCGTAAATCTAAAAGTACCGAAAAGCAAAACTAAAGAAACACATTTATAATTCTAATACAAATCCAAAACAGAATAAAAATAACAACACAAATAAAAATAAAAAATATACTAACCAGAATTGAGGATGAAAAAATTAGTACACATGGACAACATGAGATTCAAGAGATTTAAGGGATTTAATCTGCCAAAACCCTAGAAAAAAGACTATTAGAAGAAAATAAAATAAGGAGAGATAAGAGAAGTCATAGAGAGATAAAAGAAGAAAATAGAATTCATATTGATTATAAGAGAATAAAGATAGTTAATCATTCTTTTTCTTGTAAAAAAAATTATAATTTACTAAAAAAATGTTTTAACTCATTAATTATCCTTTTTACTACCAATAAAAATTAAAATACACTAATAATAATTTAATTAAATTTTATTCTCAAACATAAACTTATAATAAATTTAATAGAACTATATTAGTAATAAAATATTTTTGAGGTCTTTTTTATCTTAAACATAATTTTATAATTAGTTTAATAGAGAAATATTAGTAGTAAATTTTTTTTTAGGCCTTCTTATCATTGAGGCCTAAAGCAAGTGCTTTACTCGCTTTACCCTTGAGACGACCCTGCATATTTTCAAGCATGATACTAAGGATATTGCTGAATTAGAAGAATCATTTCTTAAGATTCAAATAATTAGAGGTGTGAAGATTCATATTAATTCTTTGAAATTTATTCTAAATAAACGTTCTCAAATATGAGAATACTCAATGAAAGAAATGAAATTAGAAAAATTGATTTAAAATAGGTAAATACAACTTCAAAACTATCATTTTTCTAAGGAGAAACATAAAAGAAGATTTCAATCTTAAGTTATATATACTTTTATTATATTAGTGACAACAATTAAATATATAAATTTTGAATATATTATTTTGTGTGCCTTGAAGATTTCTTTTTCAAGATTTGTCACTAATTATTTGATAGGTTTGTACTAATCATTAACCCGTAAAACTGATGCGAAAAAAGGTTAAGGGTAAACATTCAACCATTGCGACTGTCATGAGAATCCTTTAATGTGTTTTTTTGTTTCAAACATTCGGTCTCTAAACTTTAATAATATATTGTATACAAGAACAAATTTGATAACCCAAAAACATAGAGCACATGTGAAACTTATCGCTCTCTGTCCATTACAGAGTAGTTGCCATAATAAATTGTTGTCACTTACATGGGATTACAGAATAAAAAATTATGCAATAATTATAAATTGATTGACAAATGGACCACATCTATGAAAATAATTGACCATGTGAATATCTCATATTATCTAACATATCACATATTTGAAAAATTTCCTACATTCTCCCACTTGGTCTATTTATCCCATTATCGATCAATACAAGAAACTAAATACAAGGATCATGGTGACATGTCCTCCAAAAGTGAGTATTATCTCTCATGTATCACAATATATCAAGTCTCTCATCAAATATTCACTACAACAAAAATCACTTTAGACAACGGCATAAAATTATGATATTAATTATAAGAACCGTGGTCTAAAGATTAGACCACAATTTTTTAGGCGTTGTATAGGTGAGTGTAGCTATAGATAATAGACAACGATTTTTAGTATGACAATATTTTTAAAACCGTTGTTTAAAATTCTCACAATAGACAACAATTTTACATGTTGATTTTATACATTACTTATGTTTTTAGACCCCATTTTTACTAGTTTTGCCCACATAGTTTAAAGCAACAATTATATAATCATGGACTTTCATGATATTTATACATCATTTATAAAAATGTTGTTTATTATATGTTTAGACTACATTTATTTAGCCATTATCTATTTTAGTGTGGTCTAAACTATAAATTGTTGTAGTGATTCTTACCTATAATGAATAAACCACATGTTTAATCGGGGTCAAACGAAATTTCTCAAAATAAACAAATATGTGTACAACAAAATGAAAAAAACTGACTAAGAATTTTATCATAGTAAAAATAATAATTGTCATAACATGGAACCAATTTCCATTTGCACTAAATGATCCTTAAAATTCTTGAATGGCATGCCTTTAGTTAAAGGATCAACAATCATCAACTCACTACTAACGTACTCAATGACCACTTAACACGCTTTCTTATGGCTAGACATTTAATGTCAATGTGCTTAATTTGACTTTCACTTATATTATTCTTAGTCATAAATAACGCAACAGAGTTATCACAATACAACTTCAATGTCTTAGCAATTGATTCCACAACTCTAAATTCATATATAAAACTCTTCAACCATACATCATGTGAGGTAGCCTCAAAACAAGGAACAAACCCAACCTTCATACTAGATATTGGAAGTAGCAGTTAAGGTCTGCTTTTTGCAGCTTCAAAATATAGCTTCACTAGTTAGCATAAAAACATAATCATATGTTGATTTTTTGGTATTAATGCAACCAACAAAATCTAAATAAAAGTAGCCTATCACCTCCAAACTATCAGTTTGTCTGTATATGAGCATGAAACCCTTTAATCCTTGAAGATATTTGATTATCTTCTTTGCAGTTTTCTAGTGGTCAACACCTAGACTACTCTGATATCTTCCCAGAACTTCAATTGTGAAATGTTAGGTTTAGGGCAAACCTGAAGCATATGAAACATTCTTCATTTGTTCCTTTTCAAGATCATTTTCGGCTCCAATGTTGTAATCTAATTATTATAAATACACTTATTAATGTTGCTTTACTACCTTGATGAGAAACTAGTTGCTCAATTGATTCCTTAACAACTTCATCTGTTTCCAATAATTTGTAGAACTTGAATAACTAGTTGTCTAATACGCTCTTGAACCAAAGGAGCATGAATGACTACTAATTTATCATTTGATTTAGAGGGTTGTATTTCATTATGATTATTTTGAATTAAATCGCTCCCACTAATCAAGTCATTTATAAGAAATTTTACATTCCTTGATTCTACAATTCTAGTGTTATGAGATGGACAATAAAACACTATAACATTTGGACTTTTCACCATATCCAATGAAATATCGACTAATAGTATTAGGTTATAGTTTATTCTCTTGTGGGTTATAAAATGTCACTTTAAATGACATTTCCAAAGGCATATGTGTCATAAATTAGGTTTCCAACCTTTGAATAACTTAAAAGGTGTTCTTAAAACAACCTTGGTTCGAACTCAATTCACTTTATACACTATCATCTTAAGTGCTTCAATCCACAAGAATTTAGGAAGCTTTGCATGACTCCTCATGCTTCTCACCATATCCATTAAAGTTCGATTTCTTCTTTCTGCCAGACCATTATGATCCGGAGAACTAGACAAAGTATATTGGGCAACAATCCCATAGTGTATCTACCATTGTACTCTCCACCTCTATTTGATCTCACAATCTTAAGTTGTTTTTCGCATTGTAACTCTATTGTAGCCTTAAAAACATCAAAGGCATCTAAAGTTTCATCCTTAGAATGAAGTAAGTAAAGATACATGTATCGTGAGTAATCATCTATAAAGGTGATGAAGTATCTCAGGTTACTTGCATCAATATTTGGACAACAAATATTTGTATGAATAATTTATAGTAAGTTTGAACTCCTTTTAGCACCTATTTTGGACTTGTTAGTTTGCTTAACCTTAATGCAATCTACACAAGTTTCAAAATCAGCAAAATATAAAGTACTAAGTACTTCATCATTTATTAATTGCTTGATTCTCTTAATGGAGATATGTTCCAATCTCTGTTGTCATAACATAGAGGGATTCTCATTCATAACACACTGTTTAACCCAACAGAAACATGCATTGAACTATAAGTAGTGTAATTTGTAATTTAATGGAGTAAAGACCATCACATAGTTCACAAAAGTCAACAACTTTCAATTTATTCAACAAAGTAAAACCATATTCCATAAAATTAGAAGAAACACCCATATGTGCAAATTGCAAAATAGAAATTAAGTTTTTACCTAAACTAGGAACACAAAAGGCATTTTCTAAAGATGAAATAAAACCACTACTAAAAACCAACTCATTTTGCTTCCTGAATAGATGCAATGTTCACTTCCCATTTGTCCCCTTAGGCTTTGCATACCCTATATGGTATTACAAACATGGATTGTAGTTCCAGAATCAATCCACCATAGGTGATTATTAATACTAGTCATATTAGATTCATAACAAACAAAAGTAAAATAATTATCTCTCTTCACTAGCCAATTCTTAAACTTAGCGCAATCCTTCTTCATGTATTCCCTTTTTTTTTACAAAAGAAACACTTGGACTCATTCTTTATAACTGGCTTAACAAAAATCTTTCCCTTCTGATTAACTTGATTTTGTTCTTAAGAGAAAGTTCACAATATGACCTTCCTCCATTAGCAACCTTTCCTCCTCTTGAACACACATGGTCACTAATTCATTAGTAGATCACTTATCCTTATGTGTGTTATGAGCACTTTTAAAAGGAGCATATTGATGAGTCAAAATATACAAAATATAATGTACCATAAAGGAATAAGACATGGTAACCTCTAAGGTCTTTAGTAGAGTCACAATGCCCCCTATGTGTATGATTGATCATGCACTCCCTTAGTCCCGATGAGCTTTAAGGATGAAAAATACATGATAATAGTGTTGGTAGGAGATTTATCAAATATGATGAATTGTTCATCAATAACCTTTAGCAAATCTCTCACATTATCATGTTGATCAATAGAACCCCAAATACTAGTAGAAAAGTTAGTCTTTATTAGTGCCACATAGAGACAATTTAACCTCTCCCACTTTTCATAAAGATCAATGTGGATCCAACCTAAATGGAGAAAAACTTTCTCCTTCCAAAACTTATAATTATCTCTTTTTTAGTGACGGAGCACCGGAGAAGCTGAGACCCATCTTATGGCAGTCAGAAACCTGGTCAACCAGATTACTCCTTAAAATATGTTGCAGGTGCTTCTTCTCTTCAAAGTTTATGAGGTTAACTTCTTAGTATTGTATTTTTCATTTATTTCTTAAACATTTTTTTTGTGTTTTTTTTTCTTCAATATATTTAAATATATATTATTGGTTACTGTGATTATTGCTGCAGTATTATATGCCTCCCCTTCGGTAGTTGTTTGTTATAATGTGAACTCACTTACTTGATTCTGTAAAACTAGACTAAATTTTAATCAACCAATTATTTTTCATAACACAACAACTATGGAAGAAAAACGGGAAAATTCAAGCTTTATAACATGAAAATAACGATTATCACATCAAACCACAAGAAAAAGCACACCAAAAACGGCCAAGATGAATATAAGTTAGTAAAAATTCGACAATTAAAAAAGTTGACCAAATAGTATGTTAATTTGTTCCATGGCTAAAGAAAGGAAGAATTAAGCAAAGGAACAAAATTGAACACACCAAAATGCAACAAGAGATTTAACTTTACACCACAGTTGATTAAAACTTCCATAAACCATAAAACAAGAGAAAAACATGTGATGCAAAATTGGAAAAGTCTGGTGGCAGTCCCCAAAAACCAAAAACAAAAAGATGAGGCGCCGGTGGGGGAGAGGGCGACAGTTTCGGAGGAGGCGCGGTGGTGGAAAAGAGAAGCAATACTTTAATCCGTGAAGATGAAGGAGTCCCGCCAGTCAACGACCGACGGTTCGCATTGCTGAAATCCACCACTTAACTTTTTTTTTCTCACTTCATTTCAAGAGTTGGCTAAATTACACATGATCCAAACGATATCACATAAAACACAATGGTTTAAATATAATATTAAAAATAAAATTATTTTATTAATTTGCAAACAGTAAAACAATGTCGTTTGATTGATACACAGTAGAAATGTCAACAGGTGAATAGGTTACGGATAGGACATCTTAGTATCTTACCTATTGGATTTGTCATATATATGTATGTTTTTATTTGTGCTGGTATTTGTTATGCAGGTACTCATATATTTTTTTAATATTCACGAATATCCGTGAGTATTTATAAAAAAAAAATTAACAACTCATTCTAACTATAAATTCAAATAAAATACAATACATAAATTTCAAACAAAGTCCAAATAACCATTTAATTAGTGTTGAATGATAGTTTAAAAAGAAATTGAGAATTTTTAAAACCAATTGATAAAAAATAACTCATTCAAAATTAATGTGTTAATGTTTCAATCATGTTTTTTTAATTTTTTTTTAAATTTAAATTAGAGTATATCGGTACCGAGATGCACAAGTACGGATACTATAATATCGTACCCCGTCCTGTTAACTTGCAGGTACAAAAAATACTTGTACCCGTTATCTGCGAGTATACATTTATAATATTTATTTCCTACCCGTTGCAAGTTTTATCTGTAGATACCTGCTTGTACGAATTTTTTGGACATCTCTACCCAACCGATGCTGAGTAATTTTTTATACAGCAGATAAAACATGAAATACAACCTCTGCCCAATAAGCGCGTTTTATAATAATATTTGACTTAACATTAAAGCGAAAATGTGTCAAACAGTATAAACAACTCAAATACAATCCTGAAATACGTTTGAAACATCAAATAAACTTAACAAAATTTAGTTAAAAGGACTAACTCCACGTATTTCGAAAGATGAATGACTAAATTGGTCCAAAGTTTCGAAATGGACTAATTCCAAATTTTACTGAAAGTTAAGGGATCAAAAACATATTTAACCCTTTTGTTTTAATCATAAAATATATTTCCCCCATTTCTTTAGTGTCTACTCGGCGGCCGCTCGCGCCGTGTGACACTAATTTTTAAATTTTTTTTAGAAAATATAAAAAAAATATATCAAACTAAAAATTAAAAAAAAAATTCTTTGTTTAATTTAGTGTTTATCCAACCGCTCATGTCGCATGACACTTATTTCTAAATAATTAAAAATACCAAAAAACAAACAAAAGGTTTCAAAAATATAATAAAATAAAAAATCAAATCAACAGTCTCTACAAGGTTCTCTACTCGTAACCTTGGTTCTCCATTGTGAATGAAGATATGTAGGTGCGAGCATTATCCTTATCGGGTCCAAAAAATTAAAAAAATAATTTTTGTTTCTTTTGTACTTTCTTTTATTATTTTTATTTTTGGGGAAAATAAACAATTTTAAAACGCACATCCTTTTGTACATTTAATTAAAGGTACTATCTTAGGACGAACGTTGTGAGGTGTTAATACCTTGCTCACACGTACCCGATTCCCAGACCCAAAATCTGATTTTTTACAGACCTTTGTCTTATCTTTTTGGTTTTTTCGTGAGTTTTCAGAATAAACTATGATGACGATTCCAAACTCTATATTTTTCAAATTTTATTTCTTGTTCGTCATCTTGTCGTCATTTCGGTTGCGACACCTCTACTAATAATAAATGATTTCATACCTCCTTTACAATATCAATTGAGCGTCAATCGAGTGAGTGAAAGAATTATTGACCCAAGTGATAATTTTAAAGTTATCAACTTCTCATACCTCTAAAGCAATAGCATAATCATTGGTTTTGGTGTCAATTGATTTTGCCTTAGCACCTGCAATATAACCCACGAAAAAAGTTTTTCATCACATAACTCCAATGGGAATAATTTTTACCATCTAATTGCACATAATAGATGGAAGAGAATCATCTTTACAAGTTGCCATAACAAATTGAATAAAAAAACACAACAAAAGCAACAAACAAAATAAAATACAAATCCAATATTAGAGGATTGCAAATACCTTAAAATGACATAAAAAAACATGAAAAATTTTCCAAGCAGAAAACAAACTTGTGATCAAGTGAAACCTGAAAAGTTGCATAAACTCATGTTTTAGGCTCATTTATTTTTTGCTCTTAGTGTTAGCTTTGTGTGTATATATATCACACCTCTTATAACATTTTATATACACTTAATAATATATAATCCCCTTCTTAATCATAAAAATTAATTTGCGAAAGAGACTTAAAATTTATGGCTTAGGAAAAAGGAAATAATACAAGAATCTCTTCTTAATCATAAATTGTTTGGGGTTCTAATATCACAAAAAATAAAAAAAAAATATAGGAAGAAGAAAATTATATATTATTGACTGTATATAAAATATTACAAAAGATATGATTATACACATGCTAACCCCAAGAGTCAGAAATAAATAAACTAAAAAGATTGGTGTATGCTAACAAAAGCGTCTGCCTTGTAGATAATACTGTGATTGTTTACCTAGTAGTGAATTGAATTCAAATTGTTGTTTTTGTTGGATTTGTTTATACCTCTATTCTTGTATTTTCTTTTAAAAATAACTTAAAAACATATAAAATATTTATTAAATCTGATATATATATATATATATATATATATATTTTTTTTTTATTTTAAGTGTTGAATAGATGTATCAAAATAAATTTACCATTGTCCTTCTTCTTTGGTAGAATTCAAAGTAGAGCATCTTGTAATTAATAGTGGGCAGGGATTGACATCTGTTAGCGTCGGTAGGTACAACACCTTCTATTTCCTCGTCGGTATCTTGTGTCTCAAGTCGAGTTTTTCATTTTTTTTTTTTCATTTAAAAACCATAATATTTTGACCAACACAACTTACGAATAAAAAATCCACAATAATTACGTAGAACTACGTGTACAGCTACATCTTCATTTTCTTTATAATATATCCGGATAAGGTAAACTAGTCGGAATTTTAAGTAAATATACTATTGGAAGGCGCAACACGCCTTTTGACTTGGTTTAAATTTCTCAATCTTTATATCACAAACATCTTCATCCAATGTCTTCACTTTCCACATTACAAAAAAATTGTTTCAATTTCAACAAGTTTGATTATTTGACAGGTTTGTACTAATCATTAACTTTCTTGCTTGTCCTCGTCAATACGCTAATTTTTTCTACCACTTTGTCTTTTACAGATACGTTACAGTTTGGAACATAAGCTGTTTGCGTTAAAGGTTGCCAGATCCACTAAGACGGTTTTTGATTTGCTCTTGTTTTGTCCAAATGGAACCTCCATACTCTTGTCTTGCCACTGGATTAAAGCATGATGTTTTCATCAGCTTTAGAGGGCCCGATGTACGGAATGGTCTGCTTAGCCATTTGAATAAGGAATTATGTCGCAGAAAGATTGATGTTTACGTGGACAAGAGAATTGAAAGGGGAGATGAAATATCATCCGCACTTCTGAGAGCAATTGAAGGGTCACAGATTTTATTGGTCATATTCTCAGAAGACTATGCTTCATCACCCTGGTGCTTGGAAGAGCTTGCCAAAATGGTTGAATGCAATGAAAAAAACAAACAGATTCTTCTACCTGTTTTCTACAATGTAGATCCATCAGATGTGCGGTCGAAGCGAGGGAATTATGCAGTTGCTTTGGCTAAACATGAAGAAAGGTTCAAGGAAAACATGCTCATGTTCAAGGAAAACATGCTCATGGTACAAAGTTGGAGATCAGCTTTGGAAAAGGCTAGTCATGTAGCAGGGTTTCATTATCCAAAAAATTTTGAGTGAGCCTTCTTTTCTTTCATTTTCTTTTTCCCGATGCACACTTCTAATGTGTTACTATTATGTGTTAGTTCTTTTCTCCTGTCTTATCTATTCTTTTTTTTTTATCTAGTGATGAATCTGATCTTGTCGATGAAATCGTAGAACGCATTTCTGGAACGTTGACCAACTTTAGCCCAAGTGGGTCTAACGGCCTCGTTGGAATTGATCAAAACATTGCACAGATTCAATCGTTATTGCTAAAGGAATCAAGTGAAGTTCGTTTTGTTGGAATTTGGGGCATGGGTGGCATAGGTAAGACAACCATTGCTCGTACTATATTTGATAAATATTCTCCTGAATATGAAGGTTGTTGCTTCTTGAATGTGAAAGAAGAAGTGGAACGACACGGACTGAGTAATTTACAGGAGAAACTTATATCTGAACTAATGGAGGGAGAAGGTCTTTATACAAGTGGCACAAACAAAGCAACAATCTTAAATTCTGTTGAGAGAAGGATGATTCGGAAAAAAGTTCTGATTGTGCTTGATGATGTGAATACTCCAAAACAATTGAAATATCTTATTGGCAAGCCAATTTGCTTTGGCCCCGGGAGTAGAGTGCTCGTTACAAGTAGAGATATGCGTGTGCTTACCACTGGAGGAGTTAATCGGATTCACGAGGTCAAGGAAATGGATCCTCAAGATTCCCTCAAGCTTTTCTGCTTAAATGCCTTCAATGAAAACCAACCCAGAAAGGGTTATAAAGAGCTATCTGAAGAGGTGGTTAAAATTGCCCAGGGCAATCCATTAGCCTTGAAAGTTTTAGGTTCAGATTTTCATTCCAGGGGTATAGACACATGGGAGTGTGCATTAAGTAAAATCAAGAAGTATCCCAATGAGGAAATTCAAAGTGTGTTAAGATTCAGTTACGATGGTTTGGATGAAGTAGAGAAAAAGGCATTTCTAGACATTGCATTCTTTTTCAAAGACGATGACAAAGATTACGTGATCAAGCAACTGGATGCTTGGGGATTTCATGGAGCTAGTGGAATAGAGGCTCTTCAGCAAAAAGCTCTGATAACAATATCAGATAACAGGATACAGATTCATGACTTGATCCGAGAAATGGGTTGTGAAATAGTTCGTCAAGAATCTACTAAATATCCCAGAAAACGCAGCCGGTTGAGGGATCCTATGGAAGTATCTGATGTACTGAAACAGAACCTGGTAAGAGAAAGACACACCATAATTAATTCCATGAAAATGTCTTTGTGTGGCAACTATATTTCAATCAGCATATAAGTGTTAATTTTTCATTGGCATTGTGAAATTTTCAGAGAACTGACAAGGTGGAGGGGATGCAGATAGAAGTGTCTGGAATTAAAGATTTTCCTTTGAGATTAGGCACTTTTAAAAAGATGCCTTGTTTAAGATTTCTCAAATTTTATCTCCCATTGCATGCTGAGCTCTCTCTGCTGCAAAGCCATGATGGTCCCATTTGGTGTCCGGAGAAACAAGATGAGTTGCTTTTATCTGCAGGGTGCAAGGAACTGATGAGGGTTGCGAGCGAGATTCACATAAAATGTCTTCACTACCTTGTTATTGAGGATTGCTCAGATCCTTCACGACTGAACGAACTAACATCAACTGAAATGAAGATGCTGCAAAACACAGCACAGGACGCTGGAGTGGAAATAATATTGAACTCATCCATTGGACACCTTAGCAGTTTGGAATGCTCCGATGTGGTTGATCAACAGTTCAGGAATTTGCCCAATGAGCTACTTTATGTAAGATACACCTATTACCTTAAGATTTCTAAGGGTAAGCGACCAGACAGTGGAAAACCCAAGTTAAATATTCTATTTGATAGCTTAAGGTATTACCAACGCGTGTCTATGGACGAGTTGTATAACACGGTTGTCGTGTTTCCTCGGAGAAGTCGTGGAGAGATGTGGGTGAAAGGAGCTAAAAAGGAGGTCAAAGGTTTTGTGGTTGCCACGTTCTACTTTCATCTTTACACCGTCCTTTTCTTCCTATCTCCTTCTTCCTTTTCCATCACCTTGCTTATTCAGACTGTAATTTGCTCATTCATTCTTTTCTTCTGTATTTTACTATCATTTTTCTCCCGATCCCGATATCTCGGACAATCATTTGACAACTGTTGATGGAATAATATATTTGCGATATATATATATATGTTGAGGTAGAAACGAATAGTATAATGACATTTAGCGTAATAAATAACGATAAAGTTTGTTCATTATGCAAATATAAATGCATTGATAGGTTTGTGTTTTAGGAGAGCGATGGAGTTTATACATGGAATTCAAGAGTAGGCGTAGAGCAAAGTGTGGTTGGGATCCTAATTAATCTGCTCAACCGTTTAGAAAGCGCTAAGAAAATCATTGGCAAAAAGCTACTTTGATTGAGCACATCATTAATGGTAGACAACATGTTTGTTTGAGAACGAAAATCGTTCAACCATTTGGCCACACACATTCAATGCCACGTTAAGAACATTTAATACGTATTGAAGCCTTGAAACATGCACAGACACAAAAAGAAGAAGTAGCAATAAATTATCCTCACAACACGACAATAAATAATGTGCACAATCTCTTTTCTTCCAAGATTTATAAATAAGACCTTTTTGGAAAAGAAAGATTAAGGTCCATTAACGACAACGATGATAAAATAACATAAAAAACTTCCAAGCCTTATAGTTGTTGTGAGAATAATATTGTTCGTGTTCTCTGGTAGTCTAGTTAGAAGTGACTGTGTGCTCATTTTTTCCCGAGAGTGATTGCATTACAAATAATAATTATGTTAGTAAAAAAATCGTTGAGTTTCAAAGAACTCATGTAAATTATGAGTGATTAAATTTCAAAAATATACTCGTGTTAGACAAGAGTCTAAGTTTTAAATAGTTCTTGTGTTTATTTTGGGAGTGACTCTTTCTGGGATTTAAATTATACCTATTTGTATCTTTGCGATAGTGGTCTATCTAGTAAAACTTGATTGAGAACTAAATATTGTCTTTGTTAACAAAGGAACAATACAAAATTGTAATTCCTTCTTTCTCTTATCCTTTAGATTGCACGTTATTATTTAAATATAATTAATATTAGAAGAAGAGATTTTTTAATTAAACATTACAAAAGATTTTGTTTGACATATTGCATGTCAAGCTTAAAGCACGTGTGTATTAGATAGGAATGATAACGGAGTCAGAACGAGTTTCGTTATCCCATACACATCTTTCTAGAAAAAATGCATCCACATTTTCATACCCAAATTTTTGTCTCATCCTTATCCCTACCAGATAACGGGTATAATCTCGTACTCATACCTGTACCCCCCGTTCTCTTACTACTTCAATATTAATTTTAATTAATTTTTAAAAAATAATAAAAAATTACATTAAAGGAAACATAATATTATCAAATATTCAATATTAGAAGAATGATGGTTTCTTCAATATCAAATACTTCAATATTAATTTTAATTAATTTTTAAAAAATAATAAAAAATTACGATAAAGGAAACATAATATTATCAAATAATCAATATTAGGGGATTGTTGTTTCTTCGATATCAAATACTTTGAAATAAATTATAATTATTTACATTTTAGAGTAGAATACCAAATAAAATTTCATGAGAACCAATACATTTATTAAATTTGCAAACTGCAAACATTAATGAAACCTAGTTGATATAATTTAAAAATATTTTAAAAAAATATAAAAGAAAAACAAATATTCAAATTAAAATATATTTTAAATGTTTGTTTACTTCAATTTTTTAAAATTCTAATGAATCTCTTTTTTATACACTAATAAAAATAATAATATATCACTTGATCAAAATGACACAAAGAACAAATAATAAATATAATAATATAATTTTTGACATAGATCTTGTATCTTTTGAACTCTAATATATGTTGGATAGTGATAAAAAAATATTCATGGCAATTACATTAAATTTTTATATTGTAGTAAATAAAAGTTATTTATACAATTATAGTGAGAAAATTACAGTATGATTGATAATGTGTTAGAAAATAAAAAATAATTAGATAAAATATATTGAAATAGTGTTCTACATAACGAAAATAAACAACAAATAATAATATTAAAAAAATAATAAATATGTGTCTTAGAAATAAGTTGAGAGGCTATTGAAAGAAATCGTGAAAAGAAAAAGAATGTATAATTAATGATATGATAAGATGAAAAATATCTTAGAGATATGTAAGAAAATTTTTCAAATATCAACATATATACTCAATGGTTGAGAAATAACGAAAATTGTTTTAACGAAACAAAAGAGTTTTACAAATGAAACAAAAATTAATAATAATAAGTAAAGAATTTTTTTTATATCACCTAGTAAATGAAAGGTTTATACTATTAAACATACTTATGTGAAAGGAAAATATAAAATAAATAAAAATATTAAAAAATAATAGAAATATTCAACTATGAAACATAAAAAAATTTTAATTGACATACATCATTTTAACATAATTACATAAAAAATATATAATAAGATAAAAAATATATTAGAGATGTTTTTATTTGTCATCTCTATTATTAGACACTACATTGCTCTCAAAGTTCTTGTAATCTTTGACGATCTTTTAGCTTTAGCTTGTGAACAAGATCATTGTTGGGGTTTGTTAACAACCTCAAAAAGTATTTATCATCTCATATCTTTTATGATGTAACCTCTCTTAGTTAATAAACTTATGATCTTTTAGATCACTCTTTTGTCAAAACAAAGTTGTTTAGCCGAGAGTAGTTAGGTTTAAAGAATACTTAAGTCTTAGTCAAGAGAGATTGTATATTCAAACAATACGGTATATTTAGAGTGACTATGATTCAAATAATATTCAATGTTTATCAACTTAAAGTATTTTACATTGTGAGTTTGTCAATTTGAAGTTACTTATGAGAAATCTCATCAAAGATTGTTCTTATGCCAAATTTCTTGACAATACGTCTGTAAAGTATAAACTTCGTATGTTTGCATTTATCAAGCGAAGCTTTGTGGATTTTTTTGAAAATCTTAAATACACAATTTAACATTCTTTTTATGGATTTGGTTTATTTTCTACAAAAGTAATTTGACATAGGCATAATAATTTATGCACATTCATTCAAATTGAAGTATAGATTGCATTGAAAATATTTAATGCTACTAGGACAAATGCGAAAAACATCTCCAATTTTTAGTGGCTAGAATGGATTTGCAATAACTCCGTATAAAGATAATATCCTAAATTTGCAAATCTAGATTTATTGTAAGATTAAAGTCTTTTTAAACTTTTAAAATAAAATATTACTATAGCATTAATAATTTATAATTTTAATATGTGCATTATACTGTGACCTTCGGTGTATATTAGTCTTTAAGCATGTGACATCTTATTTAATAGAATAACTCTAATGAATAAAAATCATATATTATAATAAAATAGAGCAAATAACAGAAAGTATATCAGAATTTAACCATTACAGTCATCCCAAAATATACTTAAAATAGAAGTACCATGAACACAGAACAATGCCATAAACATGTCTTAAAACATAAATCAGATTGACAAAAGATTGCTCAATAGAGCAAGGAATTACATATGACCAATTTTACAAAAGATGCTCAAAAGAGCAATAACCAACAAGCCTAAACTACACATTCGTCGTCTTGATGATCATCAGGAGTCTCCACATCTGCTCACACCAACATTTGGTGATCATTGCAAAAAGGAAAATACAACAAGGAAACAAACATAGAAAGAAAGAAGGGTAAGCTAGTGTATTTAAGCATTCATACGTAAATATAGTTACATAAGTACATCACCCAAGACTACATACATCGAGAAAAGAAACTTAAACTAAATTAAACACCCAACTGACTTTAGACTCAATATTCGGATTATGCGCTTGATATAGAATTCTAAGGAAGTATGCACCTGCGTTGATTTCTAAACTCTGCAGAGTCTAGCCACAAGGGGTTATCACCTAATCAATCTCAAGGTAAATCCCAATATGTCTTAGGCTTAAACACCTGCCAAGACTAGGATCTTCTGTCACTCTCACCACATAATCACTCTACTCTATGTGAGTGTGAGTGATTTCTAAACTCTGTAGAGTCTAGCCATAAGGGGTTATCACTCAATCAATCACAAGGTAAATCCCAATATGTCTTAGGCTTAAACACCTCCCAAGACAAGGATCTTCTACCACTCTCACCACATAATCACTCTACTCTACGTGAGTAATTATTAGAGTTCAAAATACCTTCCTTATCTAGACATCTCCTAAATCAAGGCATACATTAACCACACTATCACCAAATATTTCCCTTGAAACCCTTTTATTATCAACATTTCACATGTTATCTTAGAATAATTATCATCTCAAGCTAAACACATCAAGTACAAGTAAAAAATAATAATGTCACATCTTTCATGCATAGCTTCATACATCATATTGTTAACATTAACTCAGTCAATCACAAGTTAAAATAAGGAATTAAAATTCTGCAACAATTCTCGCTTAAGGTAGATTGATCTCGCTTAAGCTAGAAATTATCGCTTAATTTAGATTGATATCGCTTAAGCTAAAATTCGAACAGAGAGCAAAGTGAAATTATGTTATTGTTGCTTAAGCTAAAGTTCTCGCTTAAGCTAGATTGATCTCGTTTAAACTAGAAATTCCCGCTTAAGTTAGCGCTTAAGTTAAAAATTCTCGCTTAAGCTAGCATAGCATGTTTTCACTGGTTTCAATATGTAAAAGCCAAAAATCCCAAACAACACAAATAAAAAAAAACACAACCATAAACATCAAAACAACATTTTAAGCACAATTCAAGACCAAAAACGAAATATGCAAGACACTTAAACAAAATTTTAAAGCTCTAGTTTACCTTACCTTTACAGAAGTTAACTCAGCAAAAAAAAATCAGTCCCAATGGAAAGGTACTACAGCTCCATAAACAACTACAAAACTGAAAACACAAGGCACAGGAAGGGAAAGCGAATCTCCATACAAGAATCGAAGTGGAATTATAGCTCCAGAGCAGAAAAGTTGAAGATGTGACAGAGGTTGGAGATTGACTTACGTAGGGGGAAGAACGTTCCGCTAACTCAGAGGGAAATTTCGTAACTGCCCTAGTACAACTTCTATTTCAAAAAGAGAAGAAAGAAAATGAATGAAAAAACTAGGCAGAATGGAAGTGAGTAGACTCAACAAGTTTTGGAAAAACAAATAGACTTACCTTGGACCCTTTAATTAAACAAGACCCAACAAGATTTAAAAGAAAAGAAGTGAACTTTACAAATACCCTTTTAGATAAAGTTTACTTAAACATAGTACGTCTTCCTATCAGCACACTTCCATGATGTGTAAGCGTGAAGAAGAAAAAAATGTCACCACAAACTACCACGCTCCCTAGGTACATATAATATTAGTTCATGTAATAAAAAGGTCTTTGATCATACAGCTAACCATAAAAAAAAAAAATCAATTTCATTAAATTAATATATAATTTTGTTATTGTAAGTGAATTAAATTAAATTAATCATTAATTTCTTTGTTAAGCAAATAAGATCACTACATTTCGTGTTTCCCATAGTTCATTTATTAAATTATTGTTTTGGTACCTTTCAATTTTTTAAGGATTTTAGTTTTAATATTAAGAAAATCATAATCTTAGTCAAACTTTCGATTTTATGTACGTTTGTTTGTTTATTTATTTATTTTGAACTATTTAAATTATAAATCTAATATATTCACTTCAGTTGTTGTATAAAAATTAATTCATTAAATAGTTAAAAACTCAGGCATACTAAAATTTATAATTAAATGATCGATTTTTGAAATACGAAACAAAAATTGTCTAAATAAAATAAAATTTTTAATTTAGTGCACTTTTATTCTACAAACCTTGGATGGTTTTTCGGAGACTTATGTGCTGCACATAGGTTTAAATGAGCGACAGTTAGTCCAAAGTAGCAAGACAAATATGAACCAAACACTTCCGCCGTGAAAACCACGTGTTTCATTGAACCACCGCACTAACAGCATTTAGACTTGAATTGCAATGACCTATTCTGAGGCCTTTATTATTTGATAAATACTTGGTTGATTATTGATATATTTCATTTCTGAGAAAAAAAATTGTAGAATTTAAATTACGTCTGTTTTAAGGAAAAAAATATTAATATCAATATGTAATTAATTTTTAAAATATATCTTTTATTTTTCTCTTGAAAAATTCAATAAAATATTTAATATTTTCTAATGATATAGGAACATTAATTTTCACTTCCAAAAATATAGATTATAATTATTAAATATCAAATATATTAATAATTTTTAAATAAAATTAACATAACATGATCATATTAAAAATTTATTTTGGATTATTATATTAAAAATAAAATATACCCACATATATGAAATAACTATCTTTTATAAGGTTTTTAATAAGGTTTCTTCCTTGTTTGTAAAGAAATAAGGGGGCAAAATTTTCTCTATGTGACTGGATCTTTGCCAAAACTAACACCTCCAAAATATAAAAAGAAACTTTCAGCAAAAAGTTCATCCCTTCTGATTTCATTTCCTTTTTCCTTCTTTTTCTGCACAAACACTGTGCCACCATGTCGATCTCAACTTCACCTCACTCACACCTTCTTCACCCAAACCATAACCACTCTCTCTCTAACCACCGTATCCACACCGCCGCCACCACCACCGCCTTTTCCCTCCCCTCTTCGCGCACTTTCAGGCCCATCAAATGCGCCTCCACGCCGGCCCAGCTACAGGATCCCATCCCGGTCCAGGCCCAGGCCCAAGAGCGCGTCTTCAACTTCGCCGCCGGTCCCGCCACCCTGCCGGAGACCGTACTCCGACGCGCCCAGTCCGAGCTCTACCTCTGGGGAGAATCCGGCATGAGCGTCATGGAGATGAGCCACCGTGGCAAGGATTTCATGTTCATAATAAAAAAGGCTGAGGAACATCTACGCACCCTTCTGGAAATCCCACCGGGCTTTTCCGTCTTGTTCCTCCAGGGCGGCGCCACCACCCAGTTCGCAGCCGTGCCGCTCAACCTCTGCACCCCTGACGACCCCGTCGATTACGTTGTCACTGGCTCGTGGAGCGATAAGGCATTCAAGGAGGCCCAAAAATACTGTAAACCCAGTGTGATTTGGTCTGGGAAATCTGGAAAATACACAGGGATTCCACATGTTGGGACTTTTGAGCAGAACCCAGATGCTAAATATTTGCACATTTGTGCAAATGAGACTATTCATGGGGTTGAGTACAAGGACTACCCATTTCCAGAGAACCCCTCTGGTGTTCTTGTTGCTGATATGTCTTCAAATTTCTGTTCCAAGCCTGTTGACGTGTCAAGGTTTGGAGTCATCTATGCCGGTGCACAGAAGAATGTTGGGCCCTCTGGTGTCACAATTGTGATAGTGAGGGATGATCTGATTGGGCGTGCACAGGGTGTTACTCCTGTGATGCTTGATTACAAGATTCATGTTGAGAACGGGTCACTCTACAACACTCCTCCTTGCTATGGCATTTACATGTGCGGGTTGGTGTTTGAGGAGCTGTTGGAGCAGGGTGGGTTGAAGGAGGTTGAGAAGAAGAACGAGAAGAAAGCTGAGATTTTGTATAATGCAATTGATGGGAGCAAGGGGTTTTATAAGTGTCCGGTGGAGAAGCCTGTGAGATCATTGATGAATGTGCCCTTCACGTTGGAGAAATCAGAGCTTGAGGGAGAGTTTATCAAGGAGGCTGCAAAAGAGAACATGGTTCAGCTCAAGGGACATAGGTCTGTTGGTGGCATGAGGGCTTCTATTTATAATGCTATGCCTTTGGCTGGAATTCAGAAATTGGTCGCTTTCATGGAGGACTTCCGAGCTAGGCATGATTAGAGATGGGTGCTTTTTGTTCCTATGCGTCTGGCTGAGAAGATCTCTAGCATTTTTGGTTTGTCGCTTCTTTTTATGTCGTGTTTTGTTCTGTAGGATTTTCATGTGCACTTCGAAATTTTCTAGGGGATAATTTTGGTTCTGGCTAGAAGGATGCCTAGGAGTTTAGGTTTAGGTTCGTACTTATTAATAAATTATAATCCTCTGTTGTGAGCTTGTGTCATTGTATGGGTTCAGGGCATGGAATGAACTCTCGGCGTGGGCCGTCGTCTTGAGCCGGCCGGCCTTCGACCCAACCGGACCTTTCTCGGTTATCTGTTTAGAGTATTTTAACTCATCTCAGTCGTCGGTCTTTAGTTTGGATTGACTCTTGTTTTGTGGTCCGGCACGAAACGATTTGGCTTAATCTTTGATTCCGAATCAAGTATTATTTTTAAAAATTAGTTCAAGTAATATATTGGGTCAAACTTACTCATACTCAAACTTTTTTATAGTTAAAACAGGAACACATAAAGCTAACTTTTTAATGCAAAATAGTCTTCAGCATGTAAACCTTTTAAAAGTAAATGTTTGTGTCAATCAAATAAGTGTGATGGTGGGCAGCAAGTCTAATTTTGATTAAATCATTAACCTTCTAAGGCGTTATGATAAAAGGCGGGGAGTAATGTAATAAAGTGAGTAGTGTAATGAAGTATAATCATTTTTAAATATAAAGTAGGACATTGAAGTTAATAAGGGGGTTTTTAGATTCTAAAAGCATATAGGAATTTAGTAGGTAAGAGCATGAGATAAAGGAAAATATATACTAACATTCACTTTTTATCACTTCTCTTGCAACATGACATGGCATATGCTTTTTATTTTTTTTTCAATTTTCACGTTGGTTTTTTTGAAGAAAGCGGGAGGAGAAAAAGTAAAAAGCAGGAGTGAAAATTGGAGGAGAAAAAACAGAAAGTGAAAATGTAAATGGTTGAACTAAGAAGCATTTTGTTCATCGTCTTCAATCATTGATGTTCGTCTTCAACCACCATTCTTCATCTTCAACCCCTATTTTTCTAAAAACCCCTCTTCTTATTTGTCGCAACAATGTGGGTTTACCCATTGGACGAAAGCTTCGACGGTTCAACGTTCATATCCATTGGGGTGGAGAGCAGAGATTTTTGTTGTTGTTTGTAGTGCCGTCATTGTTGTAGTGGTGTAAATTTGTGGGTTTCGTCTTTGTGGTGAAATCTAATTGGGGCCATTTCTTTGAAAGGTGTGTGGTGGTAAGTTGTTTTATTTTTGCGTATTGCTTGTTATTTTTTTTTTGTGTAAAAAGCAAGAACGAAGGTGGACTTTTGTTTTGAATGTGGGTTGTTGAGGTTAGGGTTAAGATTTCGTGTTCTTATTTTGGTTGTTGTTTCTGAAATGCTTTCGCTTACATTTTTCTTTGCGAACCCATGCTATATGATTTGCACATTGGTATGATAATGGAGCATGAGTAATTTTGCATTTGTTGACTTATTGAGTAAATTGTAAATCCACACTTAAAGATATAATTACTGTGAAAATTTGCTCTAATTTGCACATTAGATATCCATGTTAGTTATTGTGGAGCAAGGATGATATTCATTCATTGGTTTACTAAGTAAACTGTAAATCCAAATATGTGCTTACTTAAGAGTTCATAACTATAATTTGCACATTGGTTACCCCTGTTAGTTATAGTTGAACAGAAATAATCTCAATCCATGGAAATTGTAGTCATGTTCTCAAGGTGAAATTTAATTTGGCTCCAACCAAAACTATTTTTTTATACAGGTAATGAACTGGCAAAAAGAATGTGTTATGGGAACTCTCAACCTATTTGGCCATCTTGGTGGCTTCCTTGTTGAACATGAAGACATAAACCAATCGCAAAATAGTAATTTGTATCACTGATTGAAGGATCAACCAAGGAAACGTTTCAAGAGTCAAGTCATACGAACTCCGTGTTTTAGAAGAAACTTGAATTACTTAATTTTGTAGTGTTTGATCATGTAGCAATGTTGAAAATATTTCTTTTTTATAATGTTTGAAGAGTATGATACATTAGTAAGGATTAATATGATATAACTTAAAATAAGATGGCCATGATATAACTTACAACCAACAAACACCTATAAATCAACATGATAATAATATGAGGTAAGTGTGCAAGGCAAAGCGTTAAAATAAGATTCCCCAAGACGAAATTTAAAGCCTAATGAATTGTACAACTACGCACCATTATGGAGACTAATTGTGCCACAAACTTCTCTCACATGATTAATACCTTATTGTATTGATTTTTGAATGCACATTCCTAATTCAATTCCTTTTAAGTAATGACTTATTGTTCCCACACAACGGTAATAAGTCACACAAATAGAAAAGTTGGTAAAAAGAAAACTTCAATAAAAAAATATTGTAAAAATAACCTAAAATAATGTTAGTTTAAATAATTGTAGTCACCATTAATAGAAAATAATGTCGCACAATACCAATTGAAAAAAAAAAAACTATGTTAATAGTAATTGATTTTTTTATATAAATTTTGATAAAAAAATAACATTCATCAACTAAAAGAATCATTAATGTTTAATAATTTTTTTATTATTGAAGGTAATTGAAATATTTCGTAAAATGAACTGTTATAGTGAAAAAAAAAGCATTTAAAAAAAATTAAAATGGGAAGAATTAGGCTATGATATGGCATGAATCGGTGCATTTAACAATGGTGCCGGTGGCATTTTTACTTGTGAGATATTAGTTTACAAGATGAAACAAATACATAACATCATTCGATTATTCTATCAATTATTCTCTGGTTTTGAGCTTAAGTAAGCCTACTTATTGGTGAGTTTGAGAGTTCAAACTTCATATACATTTTTCTTCCTTGAAATTTATTAAGAGGGTGATGTATCCTTCAAGAACGCAGAGGTTGAAAGACAACCACTTTCTCAGAGACTCCAACGCTAAAAATAATACTTCCCATGATTGAGTTCTTCTCCAAAACTATAAATGTAACAAGCACTTGTTGAATTGAAGCTTGAAATTTTCAGTGCACTATAAACTTTCCAATAACCTTTGCTGGTACACCAGCCACAATGCTTCAACAGAAGAAACATTCCCTTTATTACATAACATAACTTGGTGGAAATTGCAAGTGCAAAACATTGTCAAAAGTTCATCTAAACTTTACCTGTGAGGAGGAACATCTTGTAACACAAGGGAACCTGCAGCTATCATAACACATTCACCAACTTGTAAATTCCCAAGTATAGTTGCATGAGCTCCAATTAGCACACCTTCTGCAACTTTGGGATGGCGATCACCTGTGTCCTTTCCAGTGCCACCCAAAGTTACACCCTGCCAAAATCTGAATTTGTAATTCTATTCAATTTCAGAAAAGAATTAGCCCAAAATATCATAGAAAACTCGATTTGTGAAACATCACTCACTTGCATCAGTGAAACTCTGTTTCCAATTATAGCAGTTTCACCAATGACAACACCTGTTCCATGATCTACTAAAATTCCATTCCCAATTGTTGCAGCTATAAATGAAACAGTTAGAAGTAAGCACTTGAACAATGAATATAACAGATGGAAAATATAAAGATGAATCTGGTTATTCTATTAAGGAAATTCGTTATTCACATCATTTTTACTATACTAAAGTATTCCTCATTTGCATGCAAACATCAACCTAACATACCTGGATGTATATCAACTCCAAAAACCTGCAGTGGAGAAAATAGGATCATCAGCAACAGGAATATGAAATAACCTTATGAAATTCTCCATTATTTTTACCAAGTGCAGACACTACCTCACTAACTCGACTTTGCAAAGCTAAGGCTAAAACTTTGCGACCCTGGCCCCACAAAGCATGAGCTACTCGATGTACTTGCAAAGACTGATAACCCTGTCAGAGAATAAATCCTATGAACTATAGGGAAAAATGTTGGGGGAAGGGCACAAAATATAGAAGAAAAAGCTCTGTATGTTACACAAAAGCACCATATTATTCAATCAAATGCTTCAGCATAATGAACAAGTTAGTATCAATACATGATTCAGAAACATTAACCAATAGCATGATTGAGATGCATAATGAACAAGTTGGTATCAATACATGATTGAGATGTGAATCAAGTAAATGATGTATCTTTCTGGTGGGAAACTAAATGGTTTACCTTCATATATAAAAGTGCTGAGCAATATGACAAACAAGCAGGATCGCGATCTTTAAATGCCTATCAGAAAAAGTTCCGAAATGAATCAAGTAAAATGCAAATTCCAAAGTTATACAAAGTGAAGTTCATTTACCACTCTTACAAACAAAGAAGAACATTAGTTACCTGAATATCCAAGCGAATCGAATGCTGGATACCTTTATCATGCTTTATCACAGTAGAAAATATATCCATCAGCTGAGTAGCCAAAAGAGTAGGCTTTTGGAGTCGGTTGGCCAAAGCAAAAGCTAATGCTTGCTCCAAGCAATCATGAGACAGAATAGTGGCATAGAAGAAGCTACTTAAAATAGGTTCTCTTTCTGCCTGCACGCAAATAAATGTATATCATGAAGTTATCAAACATGTAAATGTTCTCCAACACTCGTCAAATATTGAAAATGAAGCATCTAGGTTCATATTTCATCATACAATTAAACACATTTTATGATTAGTGGGAAAAAACAGAACATACAATCCATGAACTTCTAAAGTATCCACACCAATGCTCAGCTCAGCAACCAAGATGCAAACAACAACAGCAACCAAAGAAGGTGAGGGAACATAATGGATAAAAAAAGAGGGAAAAAATGATTGGTACCTCTAACTGTGCTTCTTTTCTGACATCATCCCAGATAGGATCAAAACAATCTGAATTTTGAAGTGAAGAATCCATGACAGGGTTGGGAATTCCCATGGCATAAACGGGGAAAACTTTCTCCAGATGAGGAGGCCAAAACGAAAAGGAACCAACACTAGTAGGTTGGCCTTCCTCAGCTTCATGTTCAGACAGAGTTTCAGGAAGATAATTCAAGGTCTTGTGGCTCAGATGAGCCATAGTTATTGAGAGAAAATGAGATAAGAGAAAAATGAAAGTGGTGTGTTCTTAGGTGGCTACTAAGTGTGCTATCTATGCAGCCGTTATTATTATAGCTGCAGAATAGTGGAGTTTTGTTTGCTGTCAGAAACAAATTCTCAACTGTGTACAATCACATAGGATATAATAATAATTTAGTCTTTATGCATAAATTAATACTCAAATTGACACCTTTAGCTTCAATATTTATTTTTTTGCTTTAGATATTTAAGAGGGTCTGGTGTGTTTATGCATCTTACCCTTATGTTTGTTGTTTAGGCAATACAAAATAAGTTAAATTCAAAGAAGAATTTAAAAACATATTAACTAATCATTATAATTTCATACTCAACAATTACTTAACGAACAAATAATCAGTAAAGAAAAGAAGAAGTGAATAATGTACACTTGTCTTCCACAATTAATCTTCAAGTCTTGTTTCATTGGATGCTTCGCTGCCTCTTCTACATTCCGAGGTGGCTGTTTTGTTTCTTTGTCCCTTCAGAGTGATGATATGTGCAGAGACATAAATTTCCTACAGAACCAAAATGCTACCATAGAGAATAGTCACACGTCACCCCCAACAACCAACGAACAAAACAGCTAAAAAACAAAAATATAACTTTTTTATTAAATATTACATCAGTCATTTCGATTGGAATGTTTGTTTTAAAAATTCACTACTAAAACAAACGTTTATTTGATTTAGATAGACCATGTATGTAAAACTTTATATTAATCTAAAATTGTTTAATATAATTGTTATACCAATCACAATTCACATAATATGTACTTTCTAACATATACTAACATATAAATTATTCTATTATTGTTGTTCTCTTCAGTAAAATTCTAGATGGATAGTATAATTCAAAGGCTGTATTCTTAAAATTTGTTTTGGACCTGGTATAACTCAACATTGCATGAGTTAACTTTGGCTCAATAAGTCGAACCTACTATGGTTTTACCTTTCTTGCACCTACTCCAACCAAACTTTGTATAATTTTAAGTGAGCTAATCTCACTTGATTTTCAATTCTCTTAATTAAAAAATTATTCCCTTTATATTAAATTCAAGTATAATCTATTGGATTCATCTCCGACCATATATAGATTTAAATAATTATGAATTGAATTTCAAGATTTGAATTTTAGTTTTCTTATGACTCCATGAAAAAGAAGAAGAAAGAAACACGGTTTACTTAACAAAAACAAAAATTAATGGTTTTGATGTATATTATTGAAGAGTACAATTACAAATGAGTGGAGAGGAATGACATGAAATGTTGGTCTATGATTACTTGGAAGGTACAGGAAACACTTTACCATGAAAATGATATGAGTGTCATCATGGTTGTCATGGGTCTTAAATGCTACTTTGAAAATGTACCTTCCATTATCTCCACAATCTCTCAATTAAAGCTCCAATGCTGCATAAACCATGGGTAAAAAGAAAATCATTCTTCAACTCGATCCAACCCCTCCTTCCAAATGGGTTTTACCTCTTTCAATATCTCCCACAATTATACTCACTCGAGAAAAAAAAAAAACAAATAACACTTAGACGAAACCAAAAACAGTTATGAGGTAGAAGAATTCGGAAAAATGATATTGTTTTGACGTCATGAAAGTAGTTGGTATCCAAAACCACTTCAAGCAATCATTTTGGCCCAATTATCACTGTTCCACCCCGATATCGTTCTCCATCTCATTAAAAGATTCATTGTTTCTAGAACTTTATAATATGTTGAAAGCATACTTAGGATTAAGTTAGACTTCTATATAATCACCATATGGCCCATGCTATCTTAATTTTTATTTTTTTTTCCGAATAGATTCGACCATTGCGTTTCTTTTACTCTCATCTAATCCTAATCCATGTGAAGTGAGATTAGAAAATTTATAACTTTAATTCAACTACATATATTTTACTCCACTTAACTTAAATAAACTTAAATTCAATTAAAATATTTAATTAACTATTACTTATATTTTAAAAATAAGTTATTTTTAAAATATTATTATAATTTATATACCAATTTATTAATCTAAATTAATATTACTTTGATTAATATGACTTAAATTTTATATATATATATAATTTATTTTTATATTTTTAAGGCAGACTAAAGTAATATACTAAAATTAATATTATTTAATTAATATAACTTGAATTATAAAAGTATCTACTTTACTTTGTTTTCTATTTATTTTTTAAAACCAACCAAATTCGATGGCCCAACACCAAAAGGTTGCAATCTATTTAGAAAGCTGACTTGACACATGACTGCACACATCAATCTAAACAGCATACAGTTGCTGAATCACAAATGATTACTGTAGGTACAAAAACAATGAATATTGTTGTTTCTAGGGCAAGAAAACAATATTATTAAGATGGTGACTTATTAATTATAATTTTTTGTGAATATTTAATAGGATAAGGATTATTAAATTGATTTAACAAATATATAAGAGTTGTCAATAAATAGTTCATATGTATACATAAACTATTAAGATTAAATTAAATTAAATTAGTTTTTAAAATGAAATAAAAGTGTGTTTCAATTTTATTAGATTGGTGAGAAATAAAGAAGGCAAGGTGAAATATAGTTCCATTTATTTATTAACTATTGGTAGGAGATTTAGAAAAAAAGGAATACAAGAAAATGAAGAAAAAGTAAAGTCAAATTCTCAGTAGGCAGCCACTACAATTTCGGTCCTTCCCATCATCCCGTGTTCTGTTCCGACTCGACTTTTCGTCATTCTTCCAAAACCAAGATTTCATATTCTCTCCATTTACGTTCCTTCCACATAGAATCCATTTTATTTTTTTCTTTTCAAAACGCAACGCAATGGCCAGAAGATCACTGCCGTTTCTCAAGGACCTCCTCTCGCGCTCCTCGCCCAGCCGGATCACCACCCGATCCGTCACCTACATGCACCGCCCGGGCGACGGGACGCCGAGGCCGGTGACGCTCATTCCGGGCGACGGAATTGGGCCCATGGTAACGGGCGCGGTGGAGCAGGTGATGGAGGCGATGCACGCGCCGGTTTACTTTGAGAAGTTCGAGGTCCACGGGAACATGAAGGCGGTGCCGCAGGAGGTGCTGGAGTCGATTCGGAAGAACCAGGTGTGTCTCAAGGGAGGCCTGATCACCCCCATGGGTGGCGGCGTCAGTTCCCTCAACGTGCAGCTCAGGAAGGAGCTCGATCTCTACGCCTCCCTCGTCAACTGCTTCAACCTCCCAGGCTTGACCATGCGCCACAATAACGTCGACATCGTCGTCATCAGGGAGAACACCGAAGGCGAGTACTCCGGCCTCGAACACGAGGTCATTCCCGGCGTCGTCGAAAGCCTAAAGGTTCGCCTCATCTCACTTTTGCATGGGTTATCCAGTAATTTCTTTGGGATGAATTACACGACACGACATGACAATCCTGTTTTTTTATTGTATAGAGAACTCTTTATAATGTCTTTTAAACAGAGATGGGTGTAATATTTTTTAAAGAAAAATTGGATGTTTGTTGCTCAAGAGTAAAAAATGAGGAGGCCGGGAGAGATTTGACACATAAACTAAAATATATATTTTTTGACATGTCTTCTATAAGAATTTTTGCAGAAACTTTTTCAAGCAGTACTAAGAATCTATTGGGGTACAAGCTAGAAGTGCTTTTGAGAATTGCTCTTCTAAAAATATAGAGAATTTTCTGTGGTAGAATTTTGTCCCCTTTTTTCTATCTAAGCTGAGACATATTCTCTGTACTGGATTATATCTTGTGATATGATTAGTTAAGTAGGTGTTTATCATGTGGAAATTATTTTCTTTTAACTTCTTTTGAGGGAAAGGTCATTGATAAATTTAAGTGATTAGCTTTAGGACGATTGTTATTGTTTTTGAGAAATAGTTGTTATTAATACCGTTTATTGAGATATTATTTTAATGTGAAACTATTATTCTATAAAAGTTAGTGCGTATGAATCAGTTTGTTTGTTTTAGACCAATAATCACTTTTATTTAGTGAACTTTGGAAAGAAAGAAAAATATATATTGTTTTCTGGAATTAGTTTACCAAATTCTGAACTTATGACCTGTGATGCATGGTGGGTTTGTTTGTGGTTCACCCAATCCTAATATTTTGCTAGGTAATTACGAAGTTCTGTTCAGAGCGTATTGCTAAGTATGCATTCGAGTATGCTTATCTGAACAACAGAAAGACGGTGACTGCTGTACACAAAGCAAATATTATGAAGCTTGCAGATGGTTTATTTTTGGAATCTTGTCGAGAGGTTGCCACAAATTACCCTGGAATCAAGTATAACGAAATTATTGTGGATAACTGCTGCATGCAGCTTGTTTCAAAGCCTGAACAGTTTGATGTCATGGTATGTCTATTTATAATAAATCCTGCTTTGCAGCTAATTATGCCCTTCTGTAATTTTTGTCTAATGTATTTGTGGAGTGAAAGCAGATATGTACAGTTTTGTTTTGCAAGTTTGTTGAAACTTTACTGTCATCACATTATTGGTGAAAAACCAATTATTTGTTTTTGAGCTCATTGGGCTCTTTAGATATTCTTTAGTAATTTGGTTGGGTTTTCCTTGTTTATGTGTGCATAAATTAAATGCACAAGAGAAATTAGCTGAGAAATGAGTATTTGCACAAAAGAGGGTGAAATTTTGTAACAAAAGTATAGTTGAAGACAAATCATGTTTCATTTTTGCTACAGGCTTCTCGGTGTTGGTCAAGTAAAATAATATTTTAAGGATAAACAATTAAGGAATAAAACAAGGATTGTGACGTTTCCAAATTGTACTGTTGTTTTCTTTCAAGATTGCTAGCAGTGTTAAAAAAGAGAGAAACATTATTGCTCACCACATTATCTTGGAAATATAGACAGCATCTTTGGTAACATGTTTATGTCAGAAGATTAGTATGATAAACTAGCCATCATAAAAGCAAGGATTGGGGATAAGAAATGGTTTCACAATCTGTGATGTGATAGATGATGAGTTTTGCAGGAAAGGGGGCAGGACAGTTTAAAAAATAATACATAATAAATATTATTATCATATAGTATATAGATTTATACACTTTTTATATTAATATATAACTTGACAGTGGAGTCAATATATAAGTTTTGGTGTGAAAAATAAAAGTTAAACATATATAGTAACAATTTTAAGGAAAATGAGGGGTGTAAGTGTCCATCCTCCAATCCCATTCTCCCAAACACCTCCATCCAAACATATATCTGGGTAGATGTGTTAGTGTAAGTGAGAATGAACAATTGCAAACGGTTGCTCAATAACCTCAGGTTTTGATGGTTCTGTCTTACAGAACACTGATCTTAATTTGTTTCTGATATTTAATAGAAGTGTTTCTGAAGTTCTCTTGTTCTATTTCCTTGATAGGTGACCCCAAATCTTTATGGAAATCTAATTGCAAATACTGCAGCAGGCATTGCTGGAGGTACTGGAGTTATGCCAGGAGGTACGGTTGTTAGTTACTACTGCATTTAGCTTCAGTGCTCTCGCCTGATTTTCTCCTTTTAAAATACCTCCTCCTGCTTGTTGTTGCTACCTGTTATTATCAATTGTTCGAATAATGCTTAGAACTTGAAAAGACTAGGCCGAGTCTATTTGTGTATATGTGTGTGTCAAGATCATTATTCTGCATCTGGGGGGCGATTTTACTCATTGTAAAACTTTGCAAATAAATGTGCATCTTAAAGCATTAGATTCTTTGATCATATAGGACTTGTGTCAATGTGGAAGTAGATTTTTAAGGAATAATATTAGAGATGACAGCTTTGGTAGACACACTTGGTAATGGTGAATTTAGTGTGTGTGATGGTAGGTAAGGTCGAGATGATTGCACTTTTGAGTTTTGTAGTGAGTAAATAGTTACTGGGAAAAATCATTCTCCTGTCCTCAAATATGACTTTTGCTTGGCAATCACACAGCAAACCATGGATGTGTTTTTTGCAGGTAATGTTGGAGCGGAGCACGCTGTGTTTGAGCAAGGTGCTTCAGCAGGAAATGTTGGTAGTGAAAAAGTATTAGAGCAAAAGATTGCGAATCCAGTGGCACTTCTTCTCTCGTCAGCTATGATGCTTAGGCATCTTCAATTTCCTGCCTTTGCTGACCGTTTGGAGACTGCAGTGGCACGTGTCATTCTGGAGGGAAAATACCGAACAAAGGATCTTGGAGGCTCAAGCACCACCCAAGAGGTTGTGGATGCAGTCATAGATGCTTTAGATTGAGATTTCCAAAATGAAATCAGCCTCGTATATTCTTTTCTGACAAATTTTCCCATCATTGTTTTGCTCCCATCAACTGGGAAATAGCAAATTTTTGTCCTCAATAAAGTTTATGCCATACAGAAAACGATGTAATTCTTTTTCTACCTGAAGAATTTGTAGAGTGATAATTGTTTCCCTCCTATTTAAAGGCCGTGATTTGGCGCTATTTTACGACCTAGCAATTATTTTATAGCTCTGCTTGGGAAGAACATAAATTGTTTCTCATGATTGTTGTCTTTGTTTCATGTACAGTCTAGTTCTGTGAATCTCTCAATCTTACTGGTGTAATATTTGAAAAGTTTAAACCTGATTCTGAGTACCTCTATCACAAAGTCATCCAAACCATGCCAATGACTCGATAAAGCCTCCAAACGACTCCTTCAAAGTTTTAGATTCATTAGACAAGTTGTATTAATAGGAAGCTTAATAAGGATGTTAATAAGAAACAAAGGGCAATAGGTATTGGAAAAGTATGTGACAATGACCACAATATCATGAATTTGAAACTTGTTGATTACAACCAATAGAAAACTCTTTTTTACATTTACTAGAATGATAATGATTTATAAACTTCCTTTTAGATCCGATGAAAAAGAAAAGTTTAAGCAAGTTTGTGCAATAAGCTCAACTTTATCTTAAAATTATTTCCTTTGATTTTGGCTACAACTTTAAAGAAAAAAATTTCAAAATATTGATCCAATAGACCAAACCCAATCTAACCTACTTAATAGTAAATTAAGTTGAACTAAACTTTACATAGAAAATGTAAAAACTTAACCCAACATGATTTTTTTTAAGTTAGACAATAAATTTACTCAAATTTTATTTAACTCAACCCAAACATGCTTAGAGTTTAGGATAAATAAGCGTAGATATCTTCAACTAACTCACATATATAAATAAAGAAAAAGGATTAAATATATTTTTATCTTTCAATTATAATGAAAATTTGTCCCTTTTGATTCTATTTAATTCTCTTACTTTCAAAAACATTGAATTTAGTTATCCTTCCCAATGACATTAAATTTTATCGCAAATGGCAAATGACATTCCATCAAAACATCACATGTATATTGACACATTTCTGCCACGCAAATTTTATTTTTTATTGATTTTTTTAATGAAAATCAAATGTCTCAATGAAATGGAAGGTGTGTGTGGATTACCGTTGAAAAAGATAAATTTAGTTGAATTAAAATAAATCTTCATCCACCGGAAAAGTAACAAACATGATTTGGACCTTCAAATGGGGTAATCCAAACACACAAATTGTCATTCCTTGTCTCTTCTTCAAATAGAAAACCCCCAACGGTTTCTCCATCTTCATCACACAAAGCTCCAAGAAGGGCACCCAATTCGCGTCGTTGCGTGCCTCCAGCCGATTAGAGCTCTTGTCCGCGCCACCTGGAGCTGTCAGCGTTACTCCTTCTTCGTCATAACTCTTTTCCCTTGGAATTAAATCAAATTTATTAACTGTGCACCTCACAAACTCAAGAGTTTCCTGAAGCCTACCCTGCTCACAAAGCAACCTAACCATCATCTCAAGGGTTGAAGCATCAGGCCTTAAATCCCTCCTAGACTTACAAAAACTAGAACAATTGAATCAACATCCCAACACTGAAATATCTCTTCACAAGTTGAACCAGTGGCCTCAACACTTGCCAATGTCATTCCATGAAAAACTCTTAAACGCTAATAACATCTCCAATCTTGTTAGTATGTACAAGCCATGGGAGAAGGAAACATGCTTACAAAAATGCGTACAAATACACACAAGAAATATTTGGTAAAAAATAACTCAAAGAGAGTTTGCCTTATGATTTATTAGAAACTTGTTCAATATATAGAGTGTCTCATCATATAAGGGGAAAAGTAAAACCTAATAAAATAGAATATTTGATATCTCTATCAATATAATTAAAAGCAAAAGATATATTATATCTTTATTACCTCTTCTCAAAGTGGACATGAAGATTGTAAAGTCCGAACTTGGAAATAACAACCTGGAAAGTAGAGGGATGCAATGACTTAGTAAACATACCAGCAAGTTGACTTGTAGAAGGAACATGGAAAAGGTGGATAACGCTATCAACAAGCTTTTGTCGAATAATGTGACAATCAAGTTCTATATGCCTAGTGCTCTCATGAAAAGTTAGATTCTTGGTAATGTGAATAGCGAAATTGTAGTTCACATGTTAGGGATGTCAAGGCACGATACTCAGCCTCAAAAGAAGACCATGAAACAATGGTTTGTTTCTTATACTTTCAAGCAACCAAAGAGGTGCCTAAGAAAACACAATATCCAGAAACAGAGCATCGAGTAAGTGGCACTTGTTGCCCAATCAGAATCAAAAAATGGCTGATTTTAAGAGAGGTGTTGGATTTATACAAAAGGCCATATCTAGGAACATGTTTTAAGTACCGAATGATCTATAAAGCCTACTGCATATGTGGTTCACGTGGAGAAGAAACAAATTGGCTAAGTTGTTGGACAACAAAACTAATATCAGGCCTGGTGATAGTCAAGTGAAGTAATCATCCAATCAGACGCTGAAAGGAAGAAGGATCTGGTAGAAGAGTTCCCTGGTCAACATGAAGTTTGATAGAAGGATCAAATGGCGTTGGTGCAGGTTTACATCAAAGCATCCATGCACGAGGTCCAAACCATATTTCCTTTGATTCAAAACTAATCCATCAAGAGAACAAGTAACATTTGATAGGGCCAAGATCCTTAATATAAAATCTAGAATGAAGATAGCATTTCACAACATTAATTTGAACAATGTTATTATCAGTGAGAACCACATCATCAACATAAACTTATAAAACAGTAATAACAAAGAGAGAGTGGTCAACAGAGCTTTGTGTGTAACCAATAAGAAGTAGCTCTGAAGTTAATTTTTTATTCCAATTATGACTAGCTTGTTTTAAACCATATAAAGACTTGTTAAGCTTACAAAAAAGATTTGGCTGGGGAAGAGAAAGACCAGGTGGAGGCTTCATATAGATCTCTTCATGTAAGTCTCCATGGAGGAAAACATTGTCAACATCCAACTGGTGAATAAACCAGTCACTAGTAGTGACCAAGGCTAAAAGGATGCGAACAGTAGTAAGTTTGACAACAAGAGAGAAGGTTTCGAAATAATCAAGCCCCTTGGTTTGAGTAAAACCCCTAGCCACCAACCATGTTTTAAACCTATCAATTGTGCCATCTGGTTTATGTTTGAGTTTGTAAACCCAATGACAACCAATTGGCTTGATGCTAGAAGGAGGAGGAACTAAAGTCCAAGTCTGGTTTTTGTCAAGATCATGTAACTTAACATCCATAGCTTGTTTCCAGCAGTCATGTTGAGCAGCTTTTTTGAATGAGAAAGGTTCATCTTGGGCAGAAATATTATGACAAAAAGCAGTATGGTTAGAAGAACAATTATCATAAGAAACAAATAAATGCATTGGATAAGGTGTGGAAAAAGTAGAGCATGCAATGGAAGCAACACCACAATAATATTGATATAAGTATCGAGGCCTGTTTTTCACTCTATGAGAAGTTTTAAGATCAGGATCAGTAACTTTAGCATTATCAAACACAAGACTAGTAGCAGGGTCCATAGTAAAGTCAATGGCATGTGAAATAGGTAAAGTTGAAAAATCATACATGCTAATATCACAGTAATGAGAATCATCAATTAAAGCAATAGAGTTATCAAATGGCAAAGAGGATGAGTAAGGAAAAATATTTTCAAAAAAGATAACATCCATAGTCACAAAAATAAACTTGAAGTAAAGATCATACAAAACATACCCTTTTGTTCCATATTTATAACCAAGGAAAACACATTTTAAACTTCGGAAATCTAATTTAGTTCTTCCAGTAGTGGCAGAACTGGTGTAAGCCAGACCGCAAAAAAAATTAGATTAGAAAATTTGGGTTTAGTAGAATAGACCAATTCATAAAGAGATTGATTACTGAGAAAAGGAATAGGTAACCTATTAATGAGATAAACAACCAATTTAAGCGAATAGGACCAGAAAATGTTTAGTATTTTTACTGGAAAAGAAGAGCACACACACATTAAGAAGATGTTGATGCTTCCTCTCAACAATCCCGTTTTGTTGAGGAGTTGCAACATATGAAGTTTCATGAAAAATACCCTTGTTATTATAAAAATTATTAAGAAGAAACTTTTTACCATTATCGGAACATATTTCCTTAAGCTTGCAAGAAACCTGGTTTTTTTTGTCAAATTAATAAAGTCTTAAAGAAGATGTCTTACTTCGGTTTTATATTTTAGAAAAAGAATCCAAGTAAATCTGCTATAGTCATAAACTATAGTTTAAAAAAAAAAACTTGTATCCATCAATGGGAGAGACTAAAATCGAGCCTCAAATATCAACATGAATAAGTTAAAAAAATTAAAGAGACTTACTAGTGTTGGAAGAATATTTCAGATGTTTTTGTTTGGCAAAAGCACAAGCATCACAAGCAATAATAGAAGGAGAAAAAATATCAGAATGATCATAAACAAGAAGTTGTAAAATTTTATTAGATGAATGACCAAGTTTCATATGCCACAAGTTAAAAGGACTAACATTATTAATGAGAGTAGAATGTGGTAAGGAAATATTTGTGTCAGATATACTCAAGTTACGTTTGTCTTGAGAACTATCTAAGAGATAAAACAGACCTTAACGTTTCCTAGTTGCTCCAATCGGCTGGAAGGTATTTGTCTGCACAGTAAAACAAGTATTTTGGGAGAAAACCATAAAACAATTAGTAGAATTAAGCAATTTAGGAATACAAATGAGTTGAACAGAAAATTGAAGAACAAAAAGGATGTTATGAAGGATAATATTTTCCATGACAATGGTACCCGAGAATTTAGCAATGACAGAGTTTTGGTTGTGTAATTGTATAGAAATAAGAGAAATAGGTTTGAAATTTTGAAATAAAGATTTAAAATGACAAATATGGTCAGTAGCACCAGTATCTATAATCCAAAAAGAAAAGGAAAAACAAAACTTATGTGTTTGGTAGTACATTGATGAACAACAGTTGTGACAATAGTTACAATATTTGGGATTGCGGCCACCAGACCGAGGAAAGCGTGCCCGTCCACAAGTGCCAAAGAAATCACCGCGAAAATTTTTACCATGTCCCTCGTGAAATGTAAGATTGGCAATAGAATCTTGAGAATTAGAATGAAAAGTAGCCTTAAATTCACATTCTTGTTGAAAAATCAAAGAGAAAGTTTTCACCAGAGTAGGCATAGGCTCCATAAGCATGATTTGGGACCGAACCTGAGAGAATTCATCATTCAAGCTACGAAAAAATTTGATGACACAATCATTATCACGCTCTTTTTGGATCTTGGAAATCAAGCCACGTGTGCAAGGAGAAGCACAAATACATACAAGAATCGTGCGATATAAAAGGAGTTCTTTCTAGAGGATCTAAGTCGTGTGTAATATTGAGAAATGGTGGAATCACCTTGTCGAAAACTCTGAATTTCGTCCTATAAATCGGCAATGCGAAACTTATCCCTATGAGAGAATCGTTGAAGAAGATCGGTCTATATATCAAACGCAAACTCCTTCCACATAACAAATTATTTAATGTCAGGCGTCATTAAGCGAGTGAGCCACAAAATCACATCTTGTTACAACTTTTGCAAGCTTCATTCAAAGCATCATTAGAAGGTGGACATGGAAGGGTGCCGATAACAAAACAATCCTTGTGTTTGGTTTCCAATGCAACGAGCATGTCATGTCGCCATTGCGGATAGTTGTTATCAGAAAGAAAAGGAGACACTAAGACAAGAGCAAATTCTCACCGGGGTTAAGAAATAGGGGATGTGTGGGGTTTGTGAGATGATCAGAACATGGGTTAGGGTTCACGGAATTTGTAGGAGAACCAAAGGATAACATGGGATTTGCCAAGATAGGAAATCAACAAGAAAGGAAAAAATGCGAAAAGGCGATTTAAATTTGATATCATGTTAGTATATACAAGCCATGAGAGAAGGAAACATGCATACAAAAATGGGTACAATGTCAAAGAGAGCTTATCTTCTGATTTGTTACAAACTTATTCAATATAGTATAATGTCTCATCATATAGGGAAAGAAGTAAAATCTAATAAAACACAATTGATAATAATAATAATAATAATAATAATAGAAAATCAAATATATAATATGTCTATCAATATAATTAAAAACAGAAAATATATAATATCTTTATAAAAAACCAACCAATAATAATATTATAAGTAATAACATCAGGCTCCATCTTCTCATTTCTCATTTCTTCCACAACTTTTTTGCATAAGCCATCATCCATTCCCCCCACAAAAAGCAGTCATCATTATAAACATTGGGTTGGGTACAATTACTCCTTATTTCATGCCAAAGTTACCCATTCTTTCCACCAAAGATGTTAAAAGTTGAGGAAAAAGATGTCTTTAAATGTTAAAAGTTATTTTTCAGCGTATAAAAGGAAACTTTCTTTTTTTTTCTTTCTTTGTCGTATAAAATGTTAAGTTGAGGAAAAAGTTATTTTTCTTGATTTTTTTATTCATGATTTTAGCCTTTTTATTTTTTAACTATATTTATTATGTTTTCAAGTATTCACAATTTAAATTTATTTTTCTATATCTTTATTCTCTTTTTAAGTTTGGTCCAGTTGAATCTCATGAAATATTTATTCAAAATATATTAAAAAATAATTTATTTAATTAATGATAAAGATAAAAAGTATATGTAAAAATTGATAATTATAAATTGATCTATACATAATATACGTCACTGAAAGTTTTCTATTGGCAAATATCGCAAATAAATTAGGAATCAACGGCCACGTGATGACCCTGAAAATGAACTATTGTTTTTAGCCTTCAAAGGTTCTATAAATAATTAAAGTAACAATTTTCTGCTTCTTCCATTTCATTGAAACATTTCGTTTTCATTACCAAAAAAAATATCAATAAAAAAATAACATTTATGTGACAGACGTTGTGAAGCGTATGCGAAAGGTCGTTTGTTAGGTAAGATAAAATTTAATATCCATGAAAATGAAAGACTAAATTCATTACTTTTAAAAATAAGAGTATCAAATATAATTAAAGTTTCAAGAATAATTATAATTTTTTTTGTTATAATTGAAAGACTAAAAACTATATCTAATAAAAAAATATTAACATTTAAAAAGTAATATTATATGATGAAAACAAAATGAGAAATGCAAAGTTTTAAATAGATATAGGTGATCCAACTATTCTTACACATTTTTACTTTGATTTTGGATAATAAATTTACAATTTTTTATAAATTCAAAAATATCCTCAATTTGAATAGTTAAATTTTTAAAAACATTAGTTTTATTTAAATTTTCCTCTATTGTATTTCGAGACATTTTATAAAGTATCGCTACTAAAAATTATTAAATAACAACTAAATTTTGAAATAAAAATAATTAGTTATTAAATTAACTAATTTAAATATAATTTTATAAACTAAATATTATTAATAAAAGGTATAATTAATTTATAAATTAGAATTTAAATTAATTTTTAATATTAATTATCGAGATATATGTTTAAAAAATATATGATATAATAGTTGAGTAAATGATACTTAATGATTAGAAATCATAGGATTGTATGATATGGTTACAAACCATTTACATATAAAGCTAACATACAGAGGATAGCCAATATGCATAACACAAATATACATAATGTAAAACGTGTCCACTTATATACTCCGCTCCGTACCTCTTCTTTCAAAATTTCTTTCAAAATTTGAATAAAAATAATGATATTTTGATTTACTTTTTTTATTACTAATTCTAATTTATCATTTTAATCATCCTTAAATCATTATATCACGTCATTAACAACAAGTTAAAATAAATAATTGAAGTAATCAGTGCCGGATCTTAATTTTAATATTTGGAGTGACTAAAATAATATATTTTAAAATTCATATCTCTCAAAGAATTAATATAAAAATAATATATTTAAAATTTATACATTGCTCAAAGAGTTAATATAAAACTACTATTTTACAATTATAATTCTTTGAATTCTAGAAAAGGTCTCTAATTCAAAATTAAAATTCATATATCTTCTATTAGGTTACTAGAAAACTCTTCTCTTACAACTATAATTCTTTGAATCCTAAAAAATCTTTAGTATTATCTTTTAAAATGTGTGAAGAATTCAAAGTGAAGTAAAATCTATCTTGTTTTCATCTCTACGGATATATTTTCTTATCATTCATAAACAATAATATATTATTTTATTGTTCATCTATATACTTACTTTTAAAAAATAAAAAATTATTTATCAAAATTAATACAAAATTGAGAGATGTAATTATTAAAAAAAATATATGATAATCATGTCACAAAACAGTTATGAAAAAATATATAATATATCACTTTCTATTCTATATTCATAAAAAAAATACATAAAAAACTCATAAAAAAAATACTATTTATAAAATTAATATTTTCCTATCAAAAGACAAAAGATAGTTATTTTTTCTATTATAACATATGAGAAATCAAAATAGGAAGTATGATTTTGTGTCTGTCTAATTTTATATTTTTTTCTTTCATAAACAAAAGAAAATATAGTATAGTAGAAAATAAATATAATATATGATCAAATTATAATGAGTGAGAACATATAAAATTTTTTAATAAAATTTTTTATTCTTTATTTCTTTATTTCTTAATTTTATATTTTATTAATATTAAATATTATAATTTATCAAAATAAAAAATATATATAATTTAATTTATATAAATAAAATATATTACATATAATTTAAAGTTAAAAAAAAAAAATTTTGGGAGACGGTGATCCCTCTGGATCAACTAAGATTCACCTCTGAAAGTGATGAATAAAAATAATAAGTTGAAATATTAATCAAAATACTATCGTCCTTTCAACATTTTCGATATGCATCAGCATCATGTTACACAGTAAGCTCATTCAAGAAAGTAGAAGCATTTAGTAGGGTCTAGTCTATGTAGTGTAGCCCTCAAGAACTTTCTCTAACTCTTCCATTTCCTACATTATTGAACCTATTTTGAGAGTTCGGTTTTCCTATTTCATTTTTCTTTTGGAAGCCCTTGAGCTTTAGAAAAATAAATGATTATAATCGAAAGCATCAATAAGTTTGATTACAATTAAATGATCGGTTGGATCGATACTAACAAAGGAAACTAAATGAACAATTATATATTATAAAAACATAATAAACTTTAAATAGTTATGAGAATTCTTCCTATACAAAATTTGACTCTAATAAAATGCCTTTCTGTAAACTTATATAGTCAATATCATTAAAAAATATCAGTCTAAAATTTCAAATTTATCATTTTATTTTAGGCTAAATATATTTTTAATTTTTTAATTTTATTATAAAATTAAAATTTATCTTTATTTCATATTTTTAATACAATTTTATTTTTTAACTTTGTTAATGAATAGATACGGTATTCCTAATCCATTAATTTCCTTTTAACTTATCAAACGATATTTTAAAATAATGTTTGAGTTGTTTAAATTATTTATTATGTTCTAACTTAAATATAAATTTGAAACATTGATTAACATATAAAAAATTACGTCGATTGATTAAAATTACTATATATTTATTTATATATTTATTTTTAGAAGTATATGAAAGTTTAAGACAGAAAGTTTTAATTTTTCATCTATTTTAAAAGATTACAAATATATTTAATTATTTTATTGTTTATGTTCTTATTTATGAGATTTGAAGAATTTATGAATTGTTATTAAATTACATATCTCTTTAATAAAAAGAAGAAAATCAAATACATTTTTTTTTAATTTATTGCTTAATTTAATTTATTTTAACTCTTCTTGTTTGTATCGATCTTTAATAAGAAATAGAAAGTCAAATACATTTTTTTTAATTGATTGTTCAATTTAATTTATTTTTACTCTTTTAGTTTGTGTATCTAGAAGACAAAATTCATGTTTTATAATAAATATTATCGAAAAAAGATTGTAAAATAAAATGAAGACAAAAATAAATAAATATATATATATATATATATATATTAATTATAATTATATTAAATTATATATTATTGTGACTACATTGACAACATTAATAAAATATAAAAAAATTAAATATAATATTTTACCTTTTAAAATTATTAGCAAGTATTAGAGATTGGACATGTACCTGATTGAAACTGCGTCTACCAGACAAAAATAAAAACCCGAATAATTGTGTTACGTATGAGCATAAATTTCTGAAAGCAAATTCAAAAGTTGTGTTAGTAGCTTATTTATTTATTTTACTCTAGAAAAGAAAAAAGTAAATACTAAAGATTTTGCTTAAATTTTATGTTAAAAACACTAGTTTAGTATCTACATTTGTTTTACTAGTTTGTCATTTAATTATTCGAAAAATCATTTTATTCTCTTAATTTAGATAATAAAATAAAATAAACACACTCTATTACAATATATTTAATCCAGTATAATCTTTTAATCAATTTAATTTTAAAATGTACGGTTGGATTTTTTTTATTTATAATAGGTTCATGAATGATAACCTTGTCCAAAGCTAAGTAACATGTGGAAAACAGGATTAATCCTCTTTGGACAATTTTAGTCTTTTTCCTATGTATTGACAATCTTTTTCTTTCTCAAGATTTGCAAGATCCATCTAGAAAAATGAAAATGAGTGAATTTTATAAAGAGATGAGAGTGCGATTGATTGAGATAAATGAAAATTAGTAAAAATATGAATAAAGTTTATAAAAAAATTATAAATAATTTAATTAAAAAAATTTATAGTAAAAACATTATTCAAATAAATAAAATTATAAATGACTAAATTATTTTTGATAATATAAATTATTATTATTACTTATATTATTATTCTTACTTTTTACATTATTAGAAAAAACACATACATTATATATAACAAAAAATAATAATAATAACTACTATTATTATAATTATAAAATTAAAATAATTTTTATAACTTCATTATGAATAGGTTTTATTTACTTTATAATAAAATTGTTAAGTATAAAAAAATTTAAATAAAAAAAACCATTAAGAAAACCGTCACTTAAAAAATAAAATTAAAAAAGAAATAGAATACTCTTCGTATTTATATTGGATCACCTAAATAATTACATTTATGTCTTAACCTCTTACTAATTACAATGGATCTTTGCTAACCTTGCTGTAATGGTTGTGGTGCCATCCGAGAAGATCTCGGTCATATCATATGTGACGCTTAAAATTATAATTACTATGTGAATTAAGGTTTAAATTAGTATTTGATATTAACTATTAAGGTTTTGATCACTAAATAAATTAATGTCCAAATTAATCATTAATTAATTGAAGATTAATTTAGACATCAATTCTTTTGGTAATCAAAATCTTTAGAGAGGAAAGATTAGAGGGAGAAAGAGAGGAAGAAATTAGAAGGATTAGAAGGTAGAGTTGGTGTTGCTTTTTTTAAAGGATTCCTAGGTGATTTTAAAATATGTTAGAGAGTGAAGTTTGTGATTGAATTGACTGGTGTAATATATTAAAAAAAAACTTTTAATAAAAAAAAAGTTATATTATCAAAATGTTTCTTTTGTTATATGTAATATAAAATTATTTTTATAAATTTTATTTAATGATTGAAAATATGAAAAAAATGAATAATACAATATATTTTGTATGAAAATAAATTTAATATATAAGGTGAAAAATAATTTATTTACATGAATTTTTTTTGTTTTTAGTAGTAATTTTAGAAGTAATAAATTTTTATCATAACCATAATAAATTATTATTTGTGTTACTAATTTTTATTATGTTGTTTTTTTCATAACAAGGAGAATGAATAAAAGTGAAGTTATTGAAATAGTCATTAAAATATTATTTTTGAACAAAGTAGAGTTAACATTGAATTAAAAAAGTAAATTGGACACGTGATTGGTTTTAATAGCTAAACCACATGCAACAAAAATTAAATAATGAATGGCTAATTTGATAAATTCGGGAATATCACCCTCTATTCTCATTATGGATGGTGGGATTAGGGATGACAACGGGTCGGGTTGGACACGGAAAGTGCCTACCCCTAAAACCGACCCGCAACGAAAAAACCCACATGTTACTCATTCCACTACCTATTTAAAAAAATACTCACGGGTATTTTAAAACCTGCGGGTACCCGTGGATACTTGCAAATATTTTAAAAAAATATTTAAAATTAAATTTAAATAGAATTACAAAAAAAATGCAAAATTAAATATAAATATAAATTAAATATAAATTTAATTTAATTTAATTTAGTTCAATAAAATATAAATTTAAATTAAATTTAAATTAAATTTAAATTTAAATTTTTTTATGGATAACATGTACCTGTGGGTACAGATAGTATGATACATGCACCTGACCCGTTTATAAGTGGGTATTAAAATATTTGTTATCCACTACCCACAAGTAACAAATACCTATGAGTACCAACTATTCGTCACGAAGTCTATCTACGGATACCCACGAACACGGATATTTTTGTCATCCCTAAGGCCTTGTTCGCTTTAGAGTATTTTATCTTCCAGCGTAAATGAACAAATGGATCAACAAGGATTGAAGTTGTTCGTTTTCGATGATATGTGTAGTGTTACTAATGATTTGAAGGATAAATGAATTTTTTTCATCCCGCTGCTGGAGGTCAGATTTGAAGGATGGCCGCATCAAATGACCCATTTACCCTTGTCACGTTTTCTTGCTTTCTCCTCATCTATATGTGTGCTTGGTGCTTGTCATGAACCATGCCACTGTGTATCGTAATGGAGAAGAAAGTGGTCGTAATGGAGTGTGAATTGCAGTGCAGCGGATCGATCTTTGGTGGCCTGGAACCAATCCAAAATGTTATGCATTTGAAGCTTGGAATGGATCCATTGAATCTTGGAACCGATCCCAAAGTTGCAGATCTGATCCCCTCAAGCTTTGGAACAAATCTCCTCTCTTTGGTGGACTTCGCTGCAATGTTTTGGCGAGTGGGATAAATAATTTATGTTATTAATTTTTGTAAATTATTTATTTAAAATGTAGCATTAAATAAAAAATTTAAAAATTGATTAAAACTCATGCAAATACAAATTTATACTACTTATTACACAAGGGCAAAATGGTAATCTCTTTTTCAAATATATTAAAACATTTTTTATCTATCATATTAATCAAATAACTCACTAACTCTCACAAACTTTACTTCTAAATTCACTCATAATCACCTCTAAATCCCTTAAAAAAACACACCTTTCACTCTCAAATTCACTCAAACTCATCCTCTCCCTCTCCCTCAAACCCATCTACCCAAGTGAACAAAGCCTAAGTGTGATTGAATTTTCAGTGAAACCCCCTAATCATCTCCTTCCATCACCTTGTAGCACTTCCAAAAGAACACGCTACTCACTTCGTAATCATCGTTTTCCATTCCTTGTGAATAGTATATCCATCCAAAAGAACACAATATAATTGCTCGACATCTCCCTTTCATGGAGCTTTATTCACTCGCTCCCTCATTTATGTACACGCAAATAAATTGAGGGTAGCTCCAAGCAAAGACAAACAATAATCAATTCTTTCCTCGCTCCTACATTACATGCACCTAGTAGCGGAAATTGGACAAAAAATTTAGGGATACCAAATTAGATTTTTTTATATATAAATTTCTTTTTAGTTAAAAAACAAAACTCTTCATTTATTCTACTTAAAATAAGCACACATAATAGTAGAATCCAAAAAGATATGACTATCATTCACCATTATATCATGACACCAAACCACGAATACCAGTTTGGATAAACCCTCCATACCTCATCAATTTGATTTGATCAGTATTGTCAAATTTGAAGACGTTTTTCCTCGATCACGTTGTAATTAGTTTTTAAATTTATTATATGTAACTTTAGGAACTTTAGAAATTTATTTTTCATTGTCTTGAATTCTTGGTTATCATGAAATTTCTTAAGTTCAGTTAACCTAGATGCATTTTTTTTCATCTTTATCAGAAACCTTCCTATTTAAAAAAAAAATCAATTATTTAACTGTTTATCGTAATCTTTCTAATATAAATTTATCACCCTTCACCTATTTAGAAAAGGATAAAATTTATCTTCACAAATCACAATTATCACATTGTAAAACATAACAAAACTCATATCACTTTACTTAAATAAGCAAACATTGTATAAATTCAAAACTTTAAAAAATTTACCATATGCATAAGAAAACACAAAATTCCTAAATTTCATAATTGAGGGTTACATTAATTTGGAAAAAATTATAATTAGGATTCATACTGTAACATCCCGTTTTTGATAGTTTTTAAAACTATTGAACAAAACATACAAATTTTAATATTTCAGAAGCAGATAATGACATAGGCTCGTATAACATAATACAGTCATCCCCAAAATGAACCATACATATACGGATCAACGCCTACCGCGCATACATTACTAGGAGGTTACAAAACATCTGATCAGCTAAGCAAAAGAAAGAAAAGGTCACATATGCTACTGGTACGTCTAGTGCAATCATCTCACGTCCTTGAGGGTGTATCCTCGCCTGCACGATTATCTGCTCACGCCATCCAATCGAGGCGATCATTGCAAAGTAGAAGACAAACACAAACACGCCACAAAAACTAGAAGGGTAAGCTAACTTGAATGAGGAGTAACCATGCAATTTAATTTATGTTAATGCAGAAAAACAGGATTCATTAAACAGTCTATCAAAATCATCCAGCTGATTCCAAATATAATACCACACACCACTCTAGACTCGATATCCAGATTGTGTAAGTGGCATTGGAGCTCTTGGTGACTTGCACCTGAGATGGTTCCTAAACTCTGCAGAGTTTTAGGCACAATGGGTATTCACCCAACCACTCTCAAGGTAAATCCCATCACCTCTATGATGGATCGGTTTCATAGACCAGGACCTCCTGCTACTTCCCCCGACGTAATCCATTGTACTCTACTTGAGTCTTAATGGTTACTGGAAGCGTCAGGATATCACCAATCTGAGTCCTCATGCCCTTACACTTACTAAACCACATTCCTTAGGATTTCCCTTGAAATCCTAACTCTAACATACTTCCATTCACATCAAGTTCACACTCAATTTCTGCATACAGTTTAACATGCATAAAGATCTCATACATTATCAACCATTATCATCTTAAAGCAACCAATCAAGCATCAAGAAATCAAAACAGTGGGAAAAACCAAACTTCTGCAGGGAATCTCGCTTAGGCTAGAGGATCTCGCCTAAGCTAGAGAGTCCATCTCGCTTAGGCGAGTCGACCTCGCCTAGGCGAGACATCATACAGTGGCAAATAAAAAAATCCTGGGCGAACTCTCGCTCAGGCGAAACTGGCTCGCCTAGACGAGAAGTTATCTCGCTCAGGCGACTCCAGCTCGCCTAGGCGAGAATTCGTGCAGTGGCAGAGGTGATCCTCTGATATTTTCGCTCAGGCGAGAGCTGATCGCCTAGGCGAAAATACCAGGATTCCTCATCTGTTCCACGCATGCATCCTCGCCCAAGATCATCTCATGCTCAAAATCACACCCAAACACGTCCAAGCATCAATTAAACACAAAATCAAGCAATTATATCACTCAAGAACACACCTCCTACAAAATTTGAGTTAAAGGTCAGCTTCCCTTACCTATTCTTGAGTTAAGGTTTGAGTGGAGGCAACCTAGGAGAAGGGAGCTGAATTCCTCAACTGAACCTAGGAGAAGAGAGACCGTGAATGGAGGCAGCAGAAGGCTCAGGCGTGGCTTCTTCTTCGGGACCTGATCAAGAATCAAGGTTGATGAGGTCAGAAAGAGGGAAAACAGAGGGAGAGCTGAGTATGCAGAGAAGGAGGATAAAAAGAAATGAGGTGAGTTTGGTGCTGTTTTTGGAAGAAAAGAGGGGTCTTGCAATATGGAAATCTCTAATTAATTTACCATAATCTAATCTAATATGGTAAAGCTAATAAAAGTATTATTTTATTTTATTTTTCATAATAGCAATAGTTTTGTAATACAAATGTTTGTTGTTGCTTAGTTATAAATAATAATTTGAAAAATAATATTGATTATTCTCTACCACTCCAAATTCACTTTTGAATATTAATTGAGTTGTATATATATTCTGTATTTTTTAAAAATTTAGAATATATTATAAGTTAATAATATATATAAATTAATTAAGTTAATATATAAGACAAAAATAATAAATAATAACAAGTATAAAATATATAAATGTTAACGGTAAAAGTTATAAATATATAAACAATAAGAAAGAGAAAAGAAAATTGTAACAATTTATATAAAACTAGCATACAAGCACTGTTAAATATGTATGATATTAGACCATAATAATATAATGATATTAAGTTAATATATAAAATAAAATTATATTTATTAAAAATAAAGTAAAATATATAAAAAATAATATAATGATATTAAGTTAATATATAAAATAAAATTATATTTATTAAAAATAAAGTAAAATATATAAAAAATAAGAAAATAATTGTTAATAAATAAAAAAAAATTATAAAAATATCAATCAATTTAAAAAAAAATTAATAATTAATTATATTTTATAACGTAAAATTAATATTTTAAAATGTAGATATAATAGAAAGAATTTCTTTATACATTATTATAAATATGGTAATAGCGAAAATTACAAATATAAAAAAAAAAATATAAGAAAATTTGTGACAGTTTTGTATAAAATAATTTAAAGTATTAAGTACATCTAACAAATCAATTAATGATTATATTTCTTGGAAAAACCAGTTAATAATTGTATTTAAAGAATAAAATTGAAATAGAAATTATATATAATAAAAAAGTATCTCTAGGTGAAGATTTATATATAATAAAACTGGACAACTGTTACGATACTAACTTATGAAATAAGATTTATATATAATAAAACGTATATTATTTATTATTAAAATAATAATATTTATTTTCACACTATTGTTTTGGGTGATGTAACGAAAAACTAGGTAGAATAGAATAGTAGAAAAAAAAAAGTAGAAGTAATTACATAACAAAACCTAAACTGAACACATTCCTTCTATTCTATTCATTCTCCTTTCTCTTCCCTTCAACTCCACGGCGCAGATCCGAGGAGTTTGGGAAACCCTAATTCCTCTTTTCGCTTCCCATACTTCGCTTTTCTCTTTCTCTCTATTCCAACAACATCAGGTAACCCTAACTTCTCTCTATCTTCACCAAAGTTCATCATTTTCATAAATCGCCTTTTATTTTATTTTCTTCTGTTTTCGTATCACTCTCCTTATTATGTTTTGAACATGCGCTTGATCTGATTGCTTTCTTCGCAAAGCTTTTCATTCGATTTTAGGTCTTATGTTATTGTTATTTGTTTGATGGTTAGTTCGAACTCAATTTTTTAATCATCATCGGCTTTTAATGGGTGGTGCTCTTTTTTATTTTCTGTTTTGACACAGATTAGAGTAGTGCTCTGAATTTTTATCAGTTTAATGTATGTTTTTATTTTATTTATTGGTGGTTTTGAATTTGTTTTCTTATCTGGCATCATGCGAAAAGAAAAAGATTTATCATAGCCAAGAGCCCCTTCGTGCTCTTTCACTAGCGTTGTCTCGCGATGATTTATTGCGAATTAATTTTTGTTATGGTTTTGGATTTGTTAGGTCTTCTTATGTACACGTATCTTTTTAATTTTTACTGAAGTTTCTGTTTTGCAGTGATGGCAGGATTGGCTCCAGAGGGTACTCAATTTGATACTCGGCATTATGATACTAAGATGAATGAGTTGTAAGTTATTGCACTTCATATTTTTCATTGCGTGTGACGCTTGACTTATTTTTTCTTGCAGTTTTCTGTGATTTTAATTATTGTTTTGAAAACTAATTACAGGCTTTCTGCCGATGGAGAAGAGTTTTTCACCTCATATGATGAAGTCTATGATAGTTTTGATGCAATGGGTTTACAAGAAAATCTTCTGAGAGGCATATATGCTTATGGTATGTCAAATGATATTTTAGTTTGTTTTCTCTGGTGCTTATTTAATGCTTGAGAAATACTAGGTGTGCCCTCTTTTAGTCACTCTTGATGCTGGTTAATAGATTCCTTTTCTAATGAATCGATACTCTAAAAGTCACTTTTTGAGGCCTGCTGAATTGGCCTTTTACAGAATGCACTGAAAACAAAGATTGTGTTTAAAATACAAAGCCTGTATGTCAGTGAGTGTAGCTGTGTCAGCTACTCAGCAATTTTAAAGATGTAGACTAACTGCTTTTATTAACGGATTTAAACATTGTTCTCTGCAATGGATACCCTGTTGGAGTTATACTGTTTCAGTCATTATCTTGCAATCGACGTATCTGGAACTTCTTACAATTGTAATTATATTTTAGCTAAACAATTTAAATTATCATTTATTTAATTTACTGAAGTTTCTCTTTGAAGCTTAAAAGTTTTAAGATTTATTTTAAGGGGAGTCTTGGTGCAGTGGTTTGTGTTGTCACCATTAACATGGAGTTGTAGGATCTAGACGTGGAATTGACCTTTTCAAAACGAGGATGCCTACTATTTGACCTATCCCTGGCCCCCCTGATGTTGGGAAGTTTATAGTATCAAGTAATGTAGCAATATAGGGGCATTTGGCCATTATTTTTTGGATGACATATGCTTCGAATTATTGTTTTCTGAATTTACACATGTTTCCATTTCAAACTATTTCGTAGAAGATTACAAAGTGGATCTGCAGGTATCAACTATATGATATATATCCTTTATTAAGAACAAAAGCAAATGTTATATGCAGTTAGCTGTTGCACAGGTTGATGTGAAATCTTTTATTCTTGTTCTATAGGTTTTGAGAGGCCTTCTGCGATACAGCAAAGGGGGATTGTTCCTTTCTGCAAGGGTCTGGACGTGATTCAGCAGGCTCAGTCTGGAACTGGAAAGACAGCTACATTCTGTTCTGGAATTTTGCAGCAACTAGATTATGGATTGGTTCAGTGCCAGGCTTTGGTTTTGGCACCAACAAGGGAGCTTGCACAGCAGATTGAAAAGGTTATGCGAGCTCTCGGTGATTATCTTGGCGTCAAGGTTCATGCTTGTGTTGGTGGAACCAGTGTCCGTGAGGATCAGCGCATTCTCCAAGCTGGTGTACATACTGTTGTTGGCACTCCTGGGCGTGTGTTTGACATGCTGCGCAGACAATCTCTCCGTCCTGATCACATAAAGATGTTTGTTTTGGACGAGGCTGATGAAATGCTTTCACGTGGTTTCAAGGACCAGGTTTGTTGGTTTTCCAGTGGTTTGTTTTCCATTGTATCGTGCATATTACTGATTTTTGTTTTGTAATATTTCTCTTTATATAAAACAGTCACCTACATTTGTGCTAAAATGAACTCACCTTGAGTTAAATAGTTAACAGTTTTCATTTTGGTGCATGAAATGCAGATCTATGACATCTTCCAGCTACTGCCGGGTCAAATTCAAGTTGGCGTGTTCTCTGCTACAATGCCACCGGAGGCCCTGGAAATTACAAGAAAGTTCATGAATAGGCCAGTGAGAATCCTGGTAAAGCGTGATGAATTGACCCTGGAGGGTATCAAGCAGTTTTATGTGAATGTTGACAAGGAAGAATGGAAACTGGAGACATTATGCGACCTTTATGAGACTTTAGCTATCACCCAGAGTGTCATCTTTGTGAACACAAGGCGCAAGGTGGACTGGCTCACTGACAAGATGCGAAGCAATGATCACACAGTCTCTGCGACTCATGGAGACATGGACCAAAACACTCGTGATATCATTATGCGTGAATTTCGCTCTGGCTCTTCTCGAGTTCTAATCACCACTGACCTCTTGGCTCGTGGTATAGATGTACAACAAGTGTCTTTGGTTATAAACTATGATCTGCCTACCCAACCTGAAAATTATCTTCACCGCATAGGACGAAGTGGGCGTTTTGGAAGAAAGGGTGTTGCCATAAACTTTGTGACACTGGAAGATGCCAGAATGCTATCTGATATTCAGAAGTTCTACAATGTCACTGTAGAGGAGTTGCCCTCAAATGTTGCTGATCTGCTCTGATGGGTTAATTTTTATTCTCTGTTAAGTCATCAGAGCTATTACTTTTTGACAATTATTATTTTGTGTCTTTCTTTTCTTTTTCAATTTTTACCGGTTAGAGTTCAATGACGCCTTACTTTATTTATAATGGATTCTATTAAAATTGTTTATTTGCTTATTTTAGTAGGTTGCTCAAAGCCATTTCTCTTTTAATTGTGGTATGTATCTTATTTCTGAATAATGCCTTAACCTCTTCTTGTGTGAATTACGAAATTCTGCAAATGCTAAAATATATTTCATCCAAACCAAAGTGTGGAATTTTGTAAATTTTTAAGTGAAATTTCGTAAAAGATATTTTGGTCAAGAAATTATAGTCATCCGTCCAATCATGACCTATCACTAAAGGCTCCAAATCGCGTTTTCTTGAAGCAACATATGTCCTTTTCTTTTTGACTCTAAAGGGTTATATTATTTCATTTTAATTCTTTCTAAAGCATGCAGTCGGTGGATTGAGTGTGCCTTTTCCCATTCAGATAAGTGTGGTATAATAATTATGATGATAAAAAAGAGAGAAAAAATGTAATGCATTAACATTGTAAAATAGTTTTTAATTTTTTTATAATAATTATTTCAAATAACTTGCAAGCCGTGACATTGGATAAAAATGAAGACTAGAGATGATTTTTTAACTGCTAAACGTATCAAATCTAAAATAAATCTCTTGACGCATGTTGAAAATAGACATATAATTTGATGTATCATTTTGTTTTGTATTTTTGAAGAAAAAAATTATTATGCTAAGTTAATTTTCAGTGAAAAGCAGTGACTTGCTAGAAAAAGAAGGGTCAATACAATTTTATTATTCCCTGAAAAACTGTAATCCCATAAGTTTCACACCTACTCATTAATTATTTTTTTTTGAAAATTAAACATAGTTATTTTTAGTCACTAATAGTTAATAATATACTCTGAGTGAATACTTACCCACTATTTTAGAAAACCGCACACTTATTTTTTTAACAAAAAATTTCCCAGAACAGAGTCTCAAGTTAAAAATTAACACCTCCCAAACAAATTTGATAAGATTATTATTTTTATTTCTTTTTAAATTTGGATATCAAATTTGGAACATAAATGAATACAAATTTTCCATCCAAGTTCAGCACCACACAAGGTATTTCTACCGTAAAAAACTTCAAATTAACTAAAATATTTGGCTTTATGATTGCGAGAAGAAAAAAGCGACACTAAAATAATTACAAACTATTTTACACGCAAAGTGTTGCATGCATAATATTGTTATGCATTATTCAAAGACTACAGTGTTAAAATGAATCGTTTTGAATACTTGATAATTAAAGTGTTGTTGAGAGTGAAAGATACATGCTAACCCCTGATCAAGTACTTGTTTTAGTGGAACACTAGCAATTAGATTGAACATGATTACTTTAATTGTACTAACACACTTATCATCATAATTAATCATAATCAATTCATTTCACACTGCACTTTCGGCCAAAACTTTAAAGTCAAGTTTGTACAAAATTGTGAGAGCAACTTTCCAAATGCTTCATGCAATTAAAGAGGACAAAATATTGGAACTTGGGAGGTACATAATAATTACCTTTGCTGGCTATAATAATTTCATTTAGAGTTTTTTGTTTTAGAATATTTTTTATTTTCAAATATTTTATACTTATTTCTTCAAAAACTAAAAAGAAAAATGCTTTACTTTTTTTTCATACTTAATAGCTTGAAGACCAACAAAATGGAACATCTTAAATGTATTTTATTCATTTTTTTTTTGTACTTGAGAAAGCCTTTATATATTACGTTATGTACAAATAAAAGTCTAAAAAGTATTATATGTTATCCATCTTTCTCAATAATCTAAATTTATTATCACCCAGCCACTAATTACTAAGTCTATTTGGAAAATGACGGATAAATAAAGCATAAGTAGTCGTAATAAAAATGTTATTTCATTATTTAAATATTGTGTGGTAGAATAGAAAAAAAAATGTTCATTTAATCTTTATAAAAATGAGTGGTAATAAAAAATGTTATTTTATGCTCCATTGGTCGGATGAATTTGAATTTTTCGCCGATTTGTTTTTGTGTGATTTCTCTGTTGTCTTCAAAATAATTTTAAAAATTAAAAATATATTAAAAAAATATTTAAAGTATCAATCTAGTATATTTTTGATATTCATCCAAAGACATAAAAAAAACTAATTAAACTGTTAATTTGAACACATGCACGTGTGAAAGGTATCCGATGGCATCATGAAATTCTGCTCTGCAAAGAGGGTTGGATGAGTCCCACCTTACCCTACTAATTTTCATTAATGAAAACAACATGTCATCTTCTACTGACCCAATTCAAAAAGATTTTATTATATAAATTAAAGAAACTTTTCAATTTAATATCATAATATTTTTTTTTCTAAAAAGAAACAACTTTGGTGTAAAAAGACCAACCCCATGATTTATTCTAAATTTGACAAGCCTTTTAAAGAAATTATTGGATAGAATTATTTGATAGAAACAACACCAATAACACAATGAAATGTGAAATTAATCTTATATTTTCAACATTACTATACAAATTATATAAATTAAGTAAAGACTTTTCAATTTAACATCACAATTTTTTTTCTAAAAAATATAACTTACTATAACTTAAAAAGATCAACACTGTGATCTATTCCAAATTTGATGAATTTTCCAAAATTATTTCTTGGTAAAGAAAATATCAATGATACATAAAATCAATTTATACATGGATTGATATCGATAAAAATTTCAAAAAAAGAAAATTTTATTTATTTTTGACTTATTTTTATTTCAATTAAATATAAGGCTCTGATTCACTTCTTTTAGGTAAATTTAAAATTTAGAATCACACTTAAATTTTAAATTTTATCCGTATCCGTATGAATCAAAATTCTTTTCACGCAAATCAGAGGAAGAGAATTAAACTATGCTAACATACAGCTACAAAAGAGCAAAGCCACAAACCCTTTAATTTGTTCCTTGTTCTTTCATATTACTCTTGCTTGGGGCACTGTGGTTGGCATGATGATGGAGTTCAGATCCAAGTCATGCAGAGATGAAAGGGTTCAGAGAGAAAGCAACTGTGGAGGCAAGGTGGCCCCAACAACCATGCAAGATCTGAGGTGTCACAGTGCCAATAATGCTTCTTCTGCCACCACTGCTAAGGAGATTAAGGTGAAGAAAGTGAAAAGGGTAGCTTCTAAACCATCAAAAAGTTGGAGCTTCAATGATCCTGAGTTGCAGAGGAAGAAGAGAGTTGCAGGCTATAAAATATATGCAGCAGAGGGCAAAATGAAAGGCTCTCTCAGAAAGAGTTTCAGGTGGATCAAGCACACTTACACTCAAGCTCTCTATGGATGGTGGTGAATCATGTTTTATTCTCCCTTCTTCATGTTTTCTTTTCTGTAATCAGAGTTACTTTGTTTTTTTTTTTTTTTCTCAGTAAATGTTTCAATCCTATTCGAACAAGATTGTGTTTCTGGTTCAGAAGTTTAACTCCCTTTTGTATGAAATTCCATTACTACTGCTGAATTTCCTAGTTATCAGATCACATTTTAAGATGAATATACTGGTTTTGAAGTAGATTTTGATTGGCTTGTTTGTATTTTAATTATGATTATGCGTGTCAAGAACAAAATAAATGAAAGCTCTATGACAGAATCACTCTGTTTCTGTTCTGTTTCTGTTCTGTTTCAAATAATGTTCTGTTTCTGTTCTTTTGTCATAGCTAAATTCAAACCAGAGAGAAAGTTTTCTTCTTCATTACCAATCTTGCAAACCTCAATGACTTTGTGTATACAGAGTTGGTTTGAAATAAAGCTCTAAACAATGTCACAAATCTCTTTCAATGGTTCATCAACTAACCATACAAAAAATCTTGAATAGTTGCCACACTGTGACCAATTTTACTTAAAATGTAAAGGATTCCAACAAAATTGTACCTGTAAAAGTGATTATTCTTTTATCTTTTGACATTTTTTCCTAATTAGTGGAAGATGAAAACAAAATATAATATGGCCAAAAAAATAATGATAAAACGAAAGATAATAAAGATATCAGGCCCATAATGTATCTATATTATTAGAGAGAGAATACAGGACATTTTTAATTGATTCTTGAAATTTGTAAAAGCACATTTTAAAAGTGAACTTCTTTTAAGGGAGTGATTTATTTAATTTGTAATGCATTATGATGTTAATTTTTTAAATTTAAAGGTAAATGTATTTTTTTATTCAAGTTAGGGTTAATTGATCTAAAATTAATTATCAGTGGTCTATTACAAATAATTTATGCCCCCTTTTTCTGTTAATTTAAAAAAGAATCACTATCGCAACACAGTTGCTGTTGGATTAGACCCAAATCCCATTTAAATTATTGATAGATTCTTTGTTGTATTGAATTGATGTTTATTAAAATTATGTTGAAAGTTGCTTGGAGAATGGAAGATGATATGAAGATGAAAATAAATTTGAATCTTTTGTTGAAGAGAATAAAGAAGGAAAATAGTTTAAAATTAATGAAATTTATTGTATTGTTTCTTATATATTTTACTTATCTTTTCTTCTTTTTTATCTTTTTCTCTATTTTTTATCAAACACGTTTAATGTCATCTTTTATTTTATCAATTTATTTCTTTTTTGTCACTACTAAAGAGAGGATAAAACACTTGAATAATGACTGATTAGAAAACATATACACGAGACTTGAAATATATGTTATAAATTTGAACTATGCTTAAAAATATGAGTTTTAAAACATATACCTACATTTATTAAAAGTCTGCATTTTAAAACATTATTTGTTCATTTAAATTTAAAGAATTTAAATTATCATAAATTATATTTTAAAGATGATTAAAACTATATAGTGATGTAATGAATACAAAATAGATAAATGTAACCACTTATGTGTGTAAGAACTTAGCTTTAAAGTACCTGTTATTTTATTTTTATTCTACATATAAAATAATTATTGTTATTAAGCATAGATAAATATTATTAAAAATCTTGAAGTAAGTACAATACCTTATTCTATTTTATTTTTTAAAATTTAAAAACCTATAAATTAAATTTTTCTTTAATATTTTGCATCATAGAGTTATGATATTATACTTTATACATGTTATTTAATTATTATACTAATTTCATTAATACTGATTTGACTTCAGTTCAACCCCGATAAAACTACAAAATCTCAAACCAATTTCTTGACCTATTGAATAAATAATGTAATTATCTACTAACATAAATAGTTAATTTAACTTAAGAGTCGCAATTTCATGTATTAATCATTACAGAAAATTGTTTATGACATGCCATCATTGAGTCAAGTCCCATATAAATTAACAACTCATCAATTTTAAATTATTTATTATTTATTATTTATGGCAATGCATACAATTTTTTAAATGTTATTATATCAATTATTACTATTATAAAAAAAATTATTGGCTAAAATATCGATACGAAAAATGGGAAAATATATGTCTAAATTACTTAAGCATTGAATATTTGTTTTAGAACAAATAGTATTAATACTTCCCTGATTTTTAGTGATATTTTTTTAAACACAGCAAATTTTAAAAGTAGTAGATGATATAAACAGAAGTAAAAAGTAAAATTGGTTTAAGTAAAAACTTACGTGTTTAATATTCTAAATTTTAAAAATGTTAAATACATTTTATAGTATTGGAATAATTAATAAATATAAATTGGATAACTTAAATTTGTTCCTTAATAAACTTTTCTTGGCCAATAAACGGTCAAAGAAATAAGAGCTATTTGTTTAAAAATGACAGAATTAATTATCGCCATTTCAATGAAAAAGACATGAACATAAAATGTGACTAATTTAATTATTCCTGTGAAGCACATCCAATTATTGAAAAACAATTTCATTAAAATTGGTTCTACAAATCTCTATATACTAAAGATTAAGGGACCTTTAAATTTATTAAGATAGGTGATCGATAATGGGTAGCTGATACCTGTTAATACTGTAACCTCTCGTCGTTGAAATTCAGGGTCTCAAGACCTCGAATAGTTGACTCAAAATTCTTCATGTTCGATGTATTTCTGGCAGAGGATATTTGGCTGTGCTCAAATGACATGATAGAACTTCTTTGAGCATCCATGGTGAGAGGATGAGAGGGCTCGCTCTCATTGCCCATAGTTGCATCACAACTTGGCCGGAACATATTAGAACTACACAACTGCACACAGCATACACAATTTAACATATCGGGAAAACCAACCGTGGCTTTTGGTCACCATTCCATAAATAGATATACTAACCGTAACATCTTTAGATCCATTTGATTCACTTGGAACTGTAGCTTCACCAGTGTGTCTATCAGCATTTACAACAGCTGGTGGCACCGCAGAACTTGGTCCAGCAGCAGAACCCTGAAAATGTTACTAGAAGTAAGATAATTTAATATCAAAAGCAAATATCAAACCTAATGCAACTGTACAGCAAACCATCACTTACAATAGCACGAGCAGCAGGTGAGGCAATTTGAGATTGCTGATAGTTCAAATTGGTCCAATCAAAGACATCATCAAATTGGAATCCTTTAACAAGAAGGGAACACCAACCAAACACAAAAATTACATGTTAAAACATTACCATCTAGTTATTAAAGACTACACCACATCCAAAAGTGAAATAATACTTGCAAAACTGAATAGTTCAAACCTTCACGAATGAAAAGGTCACTGAAAAGCCTTTTCAAATAAGCATAATCTGGTTTGTCATCGAATCGCAGTGACCGACAGTAATGGAAGTATGAAGCAAACTCGGACGGGTAGCCATGACACAAAGACTAACAAAGAAGCAAGCCACATTTTGTCATGATCAAGGGCCACATAGATAATATGTACTGACACACTATTTTATTCACAGTTTTTCTCACCTCAATAGAAGTACCAACTTTCTTCTCACTGATTTTCTCCAGTTTCGTAGTACCCGCTTTCAGTCCCTGCCACGGGAGACTGTAGAAATACTAAGTAAAAAAATAAATTAAAAGTGATAAAAAAAAACAATAAACAAAGGACCATGAACAACTACCGTCCTCTCAAAAAATACATAAGAACAAATCCAAGTGATTCCAAGTCGTCCCTACGGCTTTGCTCTAATAAAGAAAAAAAGGGTAACCCAAACTTCAGAATCAATTAACAGTAAATACAATGACAAGGGAGTTTAATAAAGAGATTCATTGAGTACGTACAAATTCCAAGATGAGCTTTCATACTAGCGTATCTAGCCGTTCCAATCAAATTCTTATTCTCTCTGCACAGATTACAAGCAAGTGACAATCAGAAAACCCTACAAAATTCAACTACTATTTTAAAATAATAACTTGGAAGTACTGCACAGACATCCATATAAATAATAAATAAAATAAAACAAAGAATAATACAAAATCACCATTGCGAATCTACCTAAAGATATTTTATGAGTGACAATAGCAATTCCATGCACTAATTATTGAAACATATGTCCACAAATAAAATAAAAAAATAGTAAATATAACATACAATTGGAAACGAAAGACTTTAAATCGGATTGATTGTCTGTGTTAACTCTATACTTTAACACTTGCACCCAATAATTTTCATATAACCCACAATGTAGGACCTCTCAGTTAACTTGTCCAGTTAACCGTAGAACTTTCAACAGCAGGTACATCAAAGTTTTCAAGCAATTCCATATCACACATCTACTTTGGTAGTTAACAGATTTATCAATATTATTCTACAACTCAAGGATCTAGTGAAAATAAACTAGCTTCATATCTTGCCACAATTAGAATACTTCACAGCTGCATAAGTAACAAACCAGAGGTACCACCTACTTCCCCCACCACTGTTTTATTAGGAAACCCTCTCTCTAAAAAGTCGGTGTCCTTAAATAACGATACAACAGTTTTCAGATACACTATCCTAGTTCTTAAAAAATAAATTAGTTTTAGCTTTGCTACAAGCTGGTGGAGCTCCAAAGGTGCATGAAGAGCTCCATGTGTAGCGGAAATGGATGAAGGAATGGAGGCAAGTTGGAAGGCACTTGCAAGCAATGGAAGGTGAAAGAGGTGATAGGATTTCCTAATCTATGCTGGCCTAAGGAAGGTGGCTAGAGATAGAGAGAGGAAATCTCTAGAAAGTGGTGACTCTCAAAGGCAATAGAGGGAGGAGTGCTCTCAACTCAAGTTGCATCTATTGCATAAAATTTCAAGAGTGTCTACAAATGAGTGAAATTTTGGCTTTTATATGAAGCCATTTACACATGAGAAAGGAGAGCCTTTGGATGGAGTGGGCCTTGATCTTGGCCCTTAGATCAAGCTTGGAGAAGGAGGCTTGATCTTGGCCATTGGATGATGCCTTGGAAAAGGAGGAAGCATTCCTAACCCTTGGATGTTTTGGATCCATGAGGTGTAGGAAGAAGTGTTAGATTTCCATATAGTCCACCTTGACTCTTTTGATAGCTCATGGCCAAATCTCCTATTGGGCTTAGTCAAGCTCAATTTTATCAATTAAACTACTCATTGTTTGACTTATTATTCTAGAAAGCAAAGCCTAAATTGCTATTCTATTGCTCTTTGAGACACCTCTTCAAATCTTCACATCTTCTTTGACCCATGTGAAGAGTATGAGAAGCCCATGTGGGTTTGGGCCATCTTGAATGAAGTCTAATTGGATCTTTTTGAGCATGCTCCTTGTTATTGGACCTTTTGATGGACTTGGGCTTGAAGGTGCATGTGGACCATGTATTGGGCCTTAAGCATGATTTGGGCCTAGGCGTTGACCCAAGCTATAAGCCTTGTTGGGATCACATCACAAGCACACAAAATAAAAAAAAAGTGAAAATGAAACAAAATACCTGTAAGGAATATGTCGGTAGTTGTCTCTATATTTCTTAGCAAGGCCAAAGTCAATGATATAAACCTATAAAAGAGGTAAATTTTAGAAGGATGCATCCAAGTTTAAGAGATGACATAAAGGGACAAAAATAAAATGATTGGAAAAGCAGGCATCAAACCAGTACCTGATTTGCACGCCTCCCCAAACCCATTAGGAAGTTGCCTGGCTTGAGGTCCCTATGTAAAAATGATCTGGAATGAACAAGTTCAACTCGATTTATCTGCAAACAGTTCGAGATTGCCCCACTTAAAACAAAATGTAAACGTAAATTAGAAGAGTATCTACACAATGCAAGACATCCCACCATCTGATCAGCAAGCATGAGAACAGTTTTGAGGGACAATTTCCGGTTACAGAAATTGAATAAATCCTCGAGACTAGGGCCCAGTAATTCCATCACAAGGACATTGTAGTCTCCTTCGATGCCAAACCATCTCACCTTTGGGATCCCAGCTGTCAAATAAAGATAGTGAACCAAAAACATTTAAGCTGAGTAATACAGATTCTACAAGTAGGAATAGAGATAGGAAGGATAGAAATTCAGTAAGAAAGGACATTACTTCTTCCTTGCACTATTTTATAAAACTTTAACTCATGCAGAGTTTGAGGATGCTTGGCTTTGGCACTTTCCTGAATTAAAAGGCAAAAAGAAATGGAAAAGAAACATTTCATAAAACATATCTCTAATCCTCAACAGTCAACGCAGTTCTTCAAAAAAGTCAACTATCATCAATACCACCAATGACAGAGGATAAGCTGCATTAAATATATGGCCAGACGTCCCATGGAGTTGGGAAACTAAGGCACAAGAGACAAATTCCTCAAGAAACAGACTTACGGCACACCTTTTGGCACCTCTGGCCACGCTACTTCATCCATAAAAATTAAATCAATTAAAACATCGTCCAACAGCACACTGTTTCTCACACATTACACTACACGACACTTCATAGCATATATACAACCGTTTACAATTTCCCAACAAAAGATTATAAACAACCAACCACACCTAAAAGAACTAGAGCGACGTTTACCGATTCATGCAAACTGTGTTTCGGATTAGCAAACATTAAAAGTAGAAGTCAACAGTTTGTGAATTAGAGTAAGTCATAGTAGTAGTACTCACGAGCTTAACTGCAACCTCTTCATCTGTCTGTATATTAACACCTGAAAGAAAAATCAATGAATGAATAATTGAAAGTAAATAACCATACATTAAAAGCGTGGAAGAAAGAGAACAAACCGAGATAGATCTCGCCAGAGGCTCCGCTACCAAGCTTGTGGCCAAGACGGAACTTGTTTCCAACCAAACGTTCCATTGCATGAAAGCGAAACCCTTGGGTGGTAAATTAAACCCTAGAAATTGATAACTGAGAAAGGACGTAGCAGAGAAACTGAAGGCAGAAGAGGACATAAATGCGAAATCAGGAAAAGGTGAGGGTAAAAATGGAAATAAGACTTTCTCTCTCTACTCTTAGCGCTTTTCATTCAAACAAATTTTCTGAGTTCTAAGACCAATTCACTGCTGCTAATGTGGTCTTTTCCTTTTCTAAAAAAATATTTATTTCCATTCATATATATAATAATTTTATATTTAAATTAAGTATACGATAAAAGATAGACGAAAGTAGGGGTGGCAATACGGGCCGGCCCGGCCCTGCATAAGGCCCGCACAACGCGGGCTGATCCGCCCCGCCCCGCATACTTTATGTGGGCTGAAAATACTGGCCCGCTCCGCATACTCCTTGGCCCGCAGGCTAGCAGGTCGGTCCGCTTTTTTAAAAAAAAAATATTTTTTTTATTTAATTTTTTATTTTGTATGATAAAACTTTAAATATTTAAAAATTGAGAAACTTTAAGAAGTTCACAAAATTAAATAAAGACTTTGGGGAATTAGATGATAAATTGATAATTCAACATTTTCATCATATTCATACTATGACATACACAATGTATTCTTTAAATTTTAGCACATTAAAAATTACATAATACACTTGTCTTTTCCAGTTGTACAAGAATTTGAAATGTTAATGCAAGAGTCCATAAAAGAAGTAATCAATATACACAAGTGCAAATTTTTTTTTCTTTTAATTTTATGCGGGCTTGCGGGCCGGGCCCGCAGGCCAGACCCTAATTGTCATCCCTACGAAATAACTTCTAAAATGAAAAAAAAAAGGAACAAAATAATTTCAAGTAAATTAGTAGATATAACAAAAGGAAAAATAAAAGCAATTAGAGTAAAATTAATAAATAAAAAGTACTAAAATTGATTTATATTCTAAACAAACTTATTTTCATTAAACCAATAAGATTATATGAAATGCTTGAGTATGTTTTTATCATTATGTTGGTGATGAGAAAATTTTGCTAGCTTTGTTAATAACTTGATTTATTTCAATTTTGATTAATTAATTCAATGGAAAATTTTATCACAATCAATTCTTTTTAGGTATAATTATTAATTTAGTCTCCTAATTGTTAGGTTTATTATAATTTGATTCCTTTATTATTGGTTTGTTCAATTTAGTTTTCCAATTATTTAAAAATGTTCAATTTGATTTTCTTCATTAAGTTAGAATTAACACCGTGTTCGTAAAGTACACGTAGGTGAAATTTTCAATTTTTTTTAATTTATAAACTGCCACGTGTCAGGTTACCATCGTGTCACGTGGCAGTTTATAGTCGTGACATGCAGTGGTAATAATTGTTTTCAATTTAGTCATCTATTTAAATATTTGGTTGAATTTAGTATCCCTATTTTTTAAAACGATCCAATTTTATCCTTTATAATTTGAGACAAAATTAGTAAATAAGCTTAATTATAATTTATATATACATGTTAAAATATATTTTTTTAATTTATACATCAAATCACTACACCTAAATATTTTATTTTTTACAAGTGTACAACATTTTAAGTATAAGAAATTACAAGTAAAAATGTAAAAAAATAAAATAATTTGAATATTTAGGTAGAGTTATTTGATATATATATATTCAAAACAATTATTGTAACATATATATATATAAGTTGTAATTAAGGTTATCTAATAATTTAGTATCAGATTGGAGAGGACAAAATTGAATTATTTTAAAAAATAGGGTTACTAAATTGAACCAAAAATTTAAATAGATGACTAGATTAAAAATAACAATTATCACTACCACGTGTCAATATCATAAATTGTCATGTGGCACGACGGTAACCTACACATGACTGTTTATAAATTTTTTAGAAAAAATAATTAAAAAATTAAAACTAAAAAAAAATATGGTTTGACACGTGTCCACAAGACACCTATTAACTCCAACTTAACAGAGATGACCACATTGAATATTTTTACATGATTGGAAGACTAAACTGAATAAACCAATAATTAAAGAATCAAATTGAATAAAATCAAAAATTTAAGGAACTAAATCAGTAATTATACCTTCTTTTTACTGTAAAAATAACTTGTCAAACACACTCACGAACCCTCCATCTTCAAACACCATATTCAGCTTAATTAAGAAGGTATATTTAAAAAATAATATTCTTTTCATGATTTGCATTCTTTTTCTACACAGGAAAATTAAGAAAAAAAATTTATACACAACACTAAAATCTAAATATTTCTTGAAAAGAAGGTTAGGTTACCACTTAGATCGAGATTGTATGTTGATATTTTAACAAGTTAGTTTACGGTTATTGGTAATTAAAAGTTTTTGTATTATTGTTTAATTATAAATTATACATTTATGTAATAATTATTTTAAAATATTTAATTAGCTAATAATATAAATTTGCAATCACAGTAAACAAAAATAAACCCATACCCTCATGGGAGGGGGATAGGAAAATTGATTTCATAACAACGAAGCAAAAGGAGGAGATATTTTTATCTCATATTTTGTATTAAGTGAAAGATATCGATAGCCGTAGTTGTCAAGTACAGATAGATAAGTGCTGCCGTATCCAAAATAGTTCTGACAGGTGACAGATACAAAAGAGAAAAAGTTCTAAGACAATTTGTATTGAGCTGATTATAACCATTTTTGTCGTTTCCTTACCCTCTTGTTTCTCTCATCTTTCCATTTCCATCCCTTGCTGTGACTTTCTTATTTCAGATTTACGATCCTTCTCAACTTCTACTTCTATACAAGTGCTTTAATGGAGTTTAAAAGATGTGTTTAAGAAACTCACTCATCAGTCAGCAAGAATTTTTACTAGCAAAAATTAATTTTGAACTACTGAATAGAATTGAAATATCAGTAAAATTTATTTTTGATCAAATTAGTTGAGTCACTGAATGTGATTAAGATGTGTGAATAAAATTAATCTGAACCACATATTTGCATTGAAACATAAGTCCTTTTTCATTAAAAAAAAATGCAATAATATATTTTTTTAACTTCGAAACCAGGTATACCGTAAAACTGTTTAGCACAACTTGGCAACATCATTTGAATTATATATAACCATCTGCTACGCAAGAAATACACTTTGATCATTCAGAACTTACTAGCTTGGTGAGCTCTTCTACTTAAATATGTTACATACAACAGCTCACTTTTTTTTTTCTTAATGCAAGGGGCTTTAATTCACCCATACACATAAGCACGAAAAGAATTTAAATGAGACTAGAGCTAAAAAAATTAAAAAATGCAACTCCTAAAAGGTGTGAAAACTAATAAACTGTGTTTGTAATTGTCATAATGGAGACAAAGAGCCCACTGAAGAGCCCACTGAAGACTGCTGCTGCTTCTTCTGCAATTTACTTCTAAAATACCTAATCTTTGCTTCCACTCTTGCCGTGAATCCAATCTTCGTTTCTTGCCTTGCTTTAGACCGCTCCCTCGTCCACATGTGTTGATCTTCAATGTCCTTCTTGTAGTACTTGATTTCTTGGATAATGTGATGATCCATGGGATGAGAACATCTTTGCAAGGATATGTGGGCGAGATAAGGAAGAACGCATGTGATTGTTACTAATAGGGTTGTTGTCCAATAAATAGGAGCAGGAGCAAGAACCTCCACCAATATTTTGTAGGCAGATTTGCAATATTTTGGTGGAAGCATGCCATATAACAAGAGAAAGAGGTACCAAGTGGTTATGCTGCCCCAGACAAAGAGGTGTTGGATCCATGTGAAATGGCTCATTGTCAGTGCAATCTGGCAATTCACAGTCCAGATGATGCAAGTGAACATTGTGGTACCAACAGCAGCCATGTCTGCGACCTGGCCATTGGCACGGAATGCTTGGTCATAGAAGATGATAATGACAAGGAAGAAGATGACGAGGGAGGAATAAAGACCATTCCCCATCCATCCCAAGATTCTATACCAGTCAAAGAACAAGTTTTTGGGTCCTTGCTGATACAGTGCAGGAAACTGCAATGAGCGATGGCACATCATAGGTTAGATTCATCCAAACACGGACAAAAGTACAGACTACATTGAAGGCGTTTCAACGGAACAAACCTGTAAGCAAACTTCTGATGGAACATCTTGTTCAAAAACTCCAAGAGAAATGACAGGCAATGATGTAAGAACAACATTGAACAATATCATGTACCAGTCATCATAAACCGATTGTCCAGAGAAGCCCGTAAAGGCCTCAAAATAGAAAATGGTGAGGCCAAATGCTATATTTTTGTAGAAGAAATAGCATATCTGGTAAAAATAACGAATCACTTTAGAAGGGAAATATACGAGTCAGTTCAAAACAGAAACAACATGTTAAAGATTCAATTTATCTCTATCATGCACAGGATAACAGTGAATTTGACATCAAAGACATTGAAGATATGAGAATAATGATCAAGATTCAAGATAAATATATCAATTACCATTTGTGCAATTCTCTTGTAACACCAGTGTCCATGGACTACCAGAAGCCGCTCCAAAAACCGGAATTGGGCAATAGAAAAGTCACTAGCCATTACTGCCTGAAAAGAATTTGAAAGCTTGAGTTCCACAACTTCAACAAATGGCATATGCTTCCAAACAGAAAAGGAACACACATCTGTTTTTTCTTTATCTGAAGTACGAATGTTCTAGACCAATTGTAGATTTTAACCAAATTATTCTTCACAGTTGATGATGTAAAATTGTAAATATGAAAAGTAGTCAGCAAGGTGAGATTTTGCATTATTTCACATGAACGGAAGCACACAAATTTGCTAAATTTAAATATTGCTCGGCTGACAATTCCATGAAGTCCATATTCATATTTCATAGCAAAAACTATAAGTTAGACTAAAAAAATATTAATTACTGTAAAAAAAAATTAACATTAACTAGTACGCTGAAAACATTGTTAACATTCAGGGAATGAAGCTGATAGGTTGGAAAATAGTGTTGAGCACAATGAAAATGTTTACTCTTCGATAAATTCAGACTGAATGATCCTCATCTGGTAGTTTAAGATAAAACAAGGAAGCTCAATATATTCCATCCAAAGCAAAAAGCTTCGCCCCCTTGGTCAGCGCTAACAACAATAAAGTCATTGAAAAGGCTTGACAAAAGATCGTAACCCGAGTCCAACATGAAGAATTCTAAAACACAAACATCACAGGCTCCCAATATTCCTAACCGCAGTCATTTTCTAAAATACCACCAAAGGTATACAAAACCAAAATTTGATTTATATTGTGAAAATTAATCATATAGTGTTGCACCCTAAAAGAGTATGTTAGAATACATCATGCGCAGATATAATTTAGCACGCATAGTCATGCATAAAAGAGCTGGACACTTACCTGCATACCTTCAACCCCACTGATTCCAACACCAATGTCAGCTTCTTGAATCATGCCAACATCATTTGCACCATCACCAATGGCCAAAGTGGTCTTCCCAGTTCCTTCTTTCACTAGCCTTGTAACCTGACTCCAAAGGAATAAGGGATTAGAACACAACAAAGCAGTATACATTTTATAATTATACTCGTACACTTGATAAAGAGATTGAGATTAAATTAGATTAAGATAAAATCTACCTACAGAAGCATTTAAGTAACAATATTTCACAACAGAACTCCATACCCGATCTTTCCCATATAACATCAACATATATGCATACAGTTGTCAATGTTTTTTCACTCGAATTATTGACAGTAGCATCATTTATAGTGATCCATTATTGAGATGCAGTATAAACTATTAGAGTAGATCTTACAAAGGAATCGATGAAAAAGGAAAAAGTTCTTACTAGTGCTTTTTGCTTTGGAGACACACGACAACAAATAACAGACGCACAGCCGACAGCCAGTCCCAAAAATTGGAGTTTGACATCATCTTCTAAAGCATACGTTAGAGTTTTCCCATCAATAATTAATGCAAATGCAGCATGTGGATCCTTTTCTAGCTTTATCATTTGCGAGGCATTGGTGATTTGATTCAAGATGTTACCTTTGATGACCTGAGGGGTTACAAGAGCCAGGCCTAATATCAGATGAAACTCATGTCTATTAGTGAGTTTCTCTACTATCTCAATGAAAAAACTACCTCTTTCGAATCATTGGTTTCTGAATTCATTGTGATACAGATTTGCCTCATGCCCTGTCGAAGTAAACTACAAGCAAATCTGCAGAGAACAGAAACAGAAGTTTCACAAAATTCAATTACACAAGCATTTTCAAGTAACTTGACAAATAAATTCAGAACAAAAATGGGATGGTGTTATGTGGTTAAATAATTTGCAGAGGACAGACCCAATGTTGATTGCAGTTTCCATCTTATCCCCAGTCAATACCCAGATCTTTAGACCAGCTTGAGCAAGTTTGTCAATGCATTGAGGCACCTGATGAGAACAAAATGTTGAGGCAAAGAGCGAAGCAAGAAGATATTTTATTTTGACTGTATAAATAACGAAACAACCTACCCCTTTCTGTAGTTTATCCTCTACAGCAGTAGCGCCAACAAGTATCAACTCTCTTTCCATAACATCTGAAACCTGATCAAGCATTGCCTCTCTGTCAGCTCCAACAGCTGTTTTGGCCTTCTGAAACTTGTTATTCCAATCAGAGTACTCTTGGTCGTCAAGCTCTCTATAGGCCAAGGCTAGTGTTCTCAAGCCAGCTTCTCCATATTCATTCAAATGTCTAGTAGTAGCGTCCAAATACATTTTTCCATTCTTAGACAGTCGATCAAATATGATGCTGCACAATCAAGCAAGAAAGTAATGGATGCGAAGCTTACACAGGGAAATCAAAAGTATCTATACTAAGACAGCATATGCGTATTTTCACAACAAACTTTTTCTGGAAGCAAAGAGTTGTTGTGATTACATAGTATGCTCGTAGAATATAAACTCCAATCATGAAAAGGATTTTAATTATTCCATTGTGGAAACTGATAGAAGGTCATACTTGATCATTAACACCATCAGTTCAGCTGAGCCGACAATATTAAAGACAAAAAACACATGAATATGCTAACCTGTCAGCTCCTTTGCAAAAAAGAATGATGTTTCCCTCCTCGTCACGCACAATCACTGACATGCGCTTCCTTTTGCTAGTAAAGTCCAGCAGATTCAAAATTTTATATTCTCTGTATAACTCAAACAAAACACCAAAATAAATAAGCATACAAATAAAAAGTAAGAATTATGACATCACAAAAGAAATAATTTAAAAGCAAATGTCAGAACAGCACCCTTCTCATAAAGAAAACAGGAAAAGGATAAGCGTGGTAGAGTTTGTTGTGAACAACCATCTCACCTTTGAACCAATTGTCCTGAGGCAGAAAATCTTTCGCGGATGACAACACTTGATTGAGTTCTCCTATAAAATTCAAAACCAAATTCTCTGGCTGCTACTAGAAAAGCCCCTTCATCAGGTGACTCGGCCTCATAAGTACAAATGTCAGTCTCCTCATTTAGTTCAGGGATGGCCGTATGACAAATTGCTAATATCCGGAAAAACAGTAAAAGGACATTGGCATTTGGTTCTTTCATCCAGTTACCATTCATAAGGCGATCATCTTCGAAACCAAATCCCTTTATGGAAGTCCTTTGATCTTGATCTTCATCATTCTTGGAATTAGCAACAATCCCCAGTTCAGATTCTTCATCTACAGTAATATTTTCCCATGGCACTTTACTCTCCTTAGGAATGGAAAAATTAGACATATCCATGTCCGGCTCCTCAAGATCAGAAGCCATCTGCTTTGCTGCAGCAAGTTCAACCTCACTGGAACGAACACCATATGCAGTACCGGCAATGGAGCACTTCAAAAAGTCCATCTGGTTGCAAGTTAAAGTGCCAGTTTTATCAGAGAGGATGGTATCTACCTGACCCAACTCTTCATTCAAATTTGATGTCCGTGCTTCAGCTGGAGTTCCAGTTTCATCATCATACATTTGAATGTCTTGGTCAATGAAGGTTGCCTGTAATACCTTGACAACCTCAATTGAAACATAGAGCGAGATAGGAATCAAATATCCATAGAGAATGAGTGCAGTAATCAGATGGCTCATCCCAGCCAATCCGATTTTCCCAGGATCAAACTGATATTCAATATTGTCAGGCCGTAAATACCACCAAGTTGGGGCTTGGTATTTGGTCTTTGCAACAAATCCTATTGAACTAATAAAAGATATCAATATAAGGACAGTGAAAAGTGTATATATGATATAGTCCATCTTCTTTTCTATTGTGCTTCTCTTTGAAGGGGATTTTGTAGAATTCTGCATGACTTTGCTGTCATGTCCAGTGAAAATGACCACTCCATAAACATGATCAGTGTTCCTAAGCTTCGAATCTCTGAGGAGAATTTGACTAGGATCAAGAGGATAAACCTGATTTTCATGCTCAAAGTTCCCAATAAAAGTGTAAAGATTGGGATTTGGATCTTCACAAAATATTGTTGCAGAGAAATCCTTAAAAGCCTCGTCGTTATCCAGAAACAAGGTAGCCTCCAAAGATCTCTTCACCTTCAAGTTGGTCTCTCCATCTAAATTCATTGTCTCCACATAGCATATTCCATCCTCATAACTTGACGCCAAGAGAAGCAAGTCGGCTGGAAAAAATTGATCTTTTTCTACTTTGACCACATCCCCAACCACAATCTTCTGCCACGATCTTAGGCCAAAAGTCCCATTGCCTATATGGAGACAAACTTTCCGTCGATTAACTTTGACATCCTGAAAGAACCTGCGAGAATCCTCCAATGCCTCCTTCACCATACTGAGTCCCACAACAAAGGCCAGAGGAGCAATCATGCTCAGTGGGCTGAAAGGTGAAATTGGAGAAGCCGAAAGGCAAGCAGCCAAAAGAAAGTATATGTTAGCAACCCTTCGAAACTGTTCAAACAATGCCTTAGGTAGAAACGTTATGACATTGTACTTGGTGGTTGATATATCATTCTTGCAATAAAATAGGGAATTCTTTTCATGGAGTTGAGGCTGGTTGCAGAAAACTGTTCGCGAGTAGCCAGGACCTTGAAGTGGATAGGGCAACTCTTCAGTGGTAGTTGGCTTCAGGCAACCAAATGTGTAAAGTTGGCTCCTCCTACGGAGCCTTGCCCTGATCCTCCCCCGCGCCATTCCACCCAGATTTCAGCTCAAAGGTAGTTTATAGCTGACACATAACCAGTGACAGCAAAACCTAAATTTTCTTCTACCCTCCAGGGACCAATTAAACCTCCCCCCTTATCCCCAATTTTGTTTTTCCGAAACCTGACAAAATATACACACAAACAAAACTATTAACCACTTCAAATAAACGTGATGATAATTTGATTGATGCACATCACGGAACATAAAGACAGCTACCAATTCAGCAAAACAACCCTCGAAAAAAAAACCTAAATTCATGCGTGAAACCTAAAACCACTAAATCGAAACAAAAGAGCAAACATTAAAATCCCTCCCGCATCCATACATCAGAAATTTCAAAAATACAATCCGACAGTTAAGAGGAAACAAAATAAACCAAAGCTGAAGAGAGATCTTGTGACGGCTCAGTGAGGTCTGAGAAATTGGTCGAAACAAAATTGAGAAGCTAATGCAAAGGCGCCCATCTCAAGAATTCACAAGAACTGAAAGGAAGGTCTTACCAGGACTACTATTCGTTTGAAATTTTGCCTTGGCGAAACAAAAAGAGGAGCGGAGAAAGAAATATTTAGCTAGAAATAAAGATCACATAGGAACAAAAACCAAAACCCCTCGAAATTGAAAAAAGGAATAATGAATTGACATGAGAACAAATAGACGAAGATTTCGAAGAAACTGCATTCCGCACAAAAAAAAAACACATTTAGAAAAAGAAAAAAAAAAACGCACCACACGGCAGTAGCTTCTCCATACAGCGGAAGACGGCAGAGGCTGTAACAGAAGAAAACAAAACAAAGTAATGACAGCAACAGATAGATACATAGATAGATAGAAGCTGGTTATTGTGATTGTGTCTTGAAGGTTCTGACAAGAGTAATTGCATCGGTATTTTTTTTACCCCATGAAAGAGAGAGAGAGAGAGAGAGAGAGAGAGAGAGAGAGAGAGAGAGAGAGAAGAAGAGTGCTTGTGTTCAAATTGAATGAAAAAACTTTAGGATAAAATAAATACAGTGAAGAGAGCAATAAAGAGAAGTACTACTACTGCTATAAATTAGAAAAAAAAATATAAATATATTAATTATTATTTTATTCTTTCAGAGGAAGAAGCTGGAGAGAGAGTGAGAGAAAGAGCGTGTCACTCACTCTGTCACTTTCCTTCCTCACAACAAGTCCAAACAAATTTCTGGTTTTTTTCTTCTTTTTCATAATTTCATACCTTCCACTTTCTTCTTCTTGACTTTCATAAATCAAAAAGAAAATTCTCCAAATTTTGTGAGAGGATCGACACGGTTTCTTGCGTGGAACATGGGTTTCATCGTGAAGTGCCAAATGGCCTAATAAAGGTATTTTTGTACTATAGAAAAAAAAATATTTTATAGTAAATTTAAGAAAATACAAGGTGGACCCCACTTTCCGATGTGGCAGGTCCTAATATCGGATTCAGAGGCACCTAATAATGGGTTTGTCAGTAACAGGGTATAGGATTTTTGGGTTTCTATTTGTGGGCCCACATGTGCCACGTGGAGGAATATGTTTGGGTTTTAAAAAGTAGGTAGGGCTACTACACTACAGCATAAATTTATTCACTTTTATATAACATAGGACAAACCACACGTTGAAACTGTCAATTGTAATGAAACTTCCTAGAAGATTGATTAGGCATAGGTTTCAATCCTAATTCCTGTATATAATTAATTAGGTTTTATTCAAAATATACAAAATATTAACAATACTCGGTTTAACTTTTGGAATTATGTTTTTTCTTAAAAGAAAATGTGTGAAACGCTTTTCATACAAAATAAAGTTTTTTTCTAAAAAAGCTTATATGACACCTTATTGACTAAGTCTTCTTTTCTTAATCCATGCCCAACCTAAAATGCTACTTTAAAAAAGAAAAAACATACATCAGTTTTCCATGGGATTGTTATTTTGACTTATAAAGGATATATAAAATTAAATATTTATTTATTATTTATTACTTAATATAATTTTCTTTCTAAAGTGTTATTCTTTTTAATTATTTTAAATATTTGAAAATAGTTATTTATCATTTCCCAAGACCAATAATTACAGCACAATATATATATATATATATATATATATATATATATGATCAACTCTATTTAATTATAATATTGAAGAATTTTTTTTTCTCTCATTTCAAGTTCTCTATTACTTTTGTTGCATGGGTAAAATTATGTTATTGCATTTGAGGATAAAAAATAAATTTGCTAGTTATTGTAACGATACATGTTATTGTTTAATTATATTTTTATGAGCAAGTTAAACTTTTGGTAACTCTTCTTCGGAATAATTCTTGAAAAGTTAACATTGAGAGAAATTAACTCACACTTAATTGTGATTAATACTTGGAAATAGTGGTTGAGATATTATGAAAGACTATGAGTTAGATATTTTTTGGTGAAAATAATTCTTTGAAAGTTAACATTTTGTAAGGTAGGAGAAAAATTAACGCATAGTTATAATAATTGTGATTAATACTTTGAGAGAGTGGTTGAGATATTACAAAAGATAATGGGTTAGATTTTTAATTAATTTAATTTATGCACTTTAAATTGTATTTTGTAAACTGTGAAAATATTGTTTACAATACTTTTAAATCTTTGCGATAACCCTTAAATTATATATATATATATATATATATATATATATATATATATATATATATATATATATATGTGTGTGTGTGTGTACGTGTTAACAAATAATTTCCTTAAATATTTTACCTTTTGTTAATTAACATTTAATTTCTTAACTAGTTTTGTAAGTTATTCTTAAAACTAGTTTTTTCTTATTTAATTTTTTTATAACTTTATCATTTGAAGTTATAATATAGACTTCAGATGATTGTAATTTGAAACTATTATTGCAATGATTATTTTGATTTTGGATTTTTCGTTTAGCTCTTTTTAATCTATAATAAGTGAATTTTCTTGTTTGTGTACATATTTTTAATATAACTCCTTTATAATATAATTATTTATTAAATATTTTAAAATTAATAAGTTATTTTTACTTATTTTCTATAAAATTCATTATCTTTTTTTTTCTTTTTTATTCATCAATAATTCTCTATTCATTTCATTTTATTTTTAATAAATATAAAATTATTTTATATATTATCTTAAAAATATTAAACTATTATCACCTACTAACAACATATTATTATTTATATTTAAAAAATTATACACACAAGCACGATAACACATGTGTATACGGTAGTATATATCGACACTTTTCAGATTTTAAATGTTGTTTTAATACTCCTAAAATATTACTCACCAATATAGAAAATTATAAGTATTTTATATTCCATAATTAATTTATTAAATTTATTTAACGAGTGGTATTTAGTAAAATAATCATAACAATTTCTTAAATTTATTTTATTAACTAATATTTTAACATTTTCAAAACTACAAATTTTAATATTTATATGTATACTTTAATTATTAGTATAAACGTATAGCCATTAAATAAATATTCTCGGTAATTTTTTCATTAAATAGTTCGCATAATTTTATGTAAAGCAAATAAATATCGCATAGGTGTACTTGATTAAGAAATGAAAAAGACAAAAGAGAGTTAAAATATCAATAACAATAATATTTTTATTTATATTTTAATATTTCAATTTTATTCTTAATTATTATTTTTAAAATTAATTATTTTATAAATATTTTTCCTTTATTTGTTATTTTAAAATTTTCTCTTTTGTTTATAACTATTATTTTTGAAAAAAATTATTTTCCAAATTTTATATTTAATAATTATTTTAAAATTAGTTATGTAATTTTTATTTATTTTAACTCAAATTTCTAACTGCAAACACATACACTGTATTACATGTGTTTTCTCTTGTATCAATAAGGTTTCTTTGATGTATTATAGAAAAACGGTTTGGTTGTAAATTTTATAACTGTACAAATGACGACAAATATTCATATGTTTTTTCTTTTTTTTTCCTGCAACTAATATTCATTCAATAGAAACTAACCATTAACAAAATTAAAAATATGAATTTAGTTATATGTTATTGTAACAATAGTGTATCCGTTATTTAAAAATATGTAATATAATAATTTTGGAAAATTAACATATATTTAGGGAAAGAAAAAAAAATTCACAGTTTCTTTTTGTTTTATGAGGTTTATGAGTTTTCAAAATTAAATAATCTATATATAAAACTATACTTTTATATATAAAGAGACTTTTTTATATAAATTTCTTATTTGATTTTTAATAATATAATTATTAATTGATATTTTTAAAAATATAATTGTTAACTAATTTTTTAGAAGTAATAACTGATTTGAAATATTTTTATTTTGAGATATTTTGTATAAAATTATAACATGTTTCTTTCATCTTTGTTTTCTTTCCTATACAACTTCTTACTACTCAATATATTTTCGTGTAGCTTAACTTAATCAATTCACATATTTTATTAACTTATTATAATACAGTACAAATATTTTGAAAATGTAAACATATCTGTAATATAATGTCTATGTTTAAACTAGTATGTATAAAGAGAATTTTTTCTCCTTTTCGAATACATAATTCATATTTCTATTTTACTTTTTATAATATAAGTATTATTAACTAAAATTTTAAGAGTAATTATAACTGTTATTTTAAAAATTTTATAATAAAACAGTCACACATTTCACTTTTATTATTTTTTTTTCTTCATTATATTTGTAGTTTCTACGACTAAATATTTTTTACTATTCTTAATGTTTTTATTTCATCTAGATATTCTATATTACTTTGAACATGACATCTTATTCTTAATAATAAATTAGCCACTGAAATATTTTTTTATAAAAATAGTTTTAAAATTATATTTTAATTTACCATTTTCTTCACTTATTAATTGTAATTAAGTTCTGCAAAAGAATTTATCATCATTATCTATACATATATACAATTCTTAATATTTATTTACACCTAAATACAATTCTTAATATTTGTCATTTTTAAAATATCTATAACATATTATATGATGAGTCGGAATATTTATATTCTTAATATTTATCATTTTTATTGATACTTCTTTAAATTTTGTATGAATTATATATTAATATATTGTAGATATTTAAAAAATACAAAAACACAAAGACTATCTCTCATAACATAATATATTATAGATAAATTATAAATATTAGCAACTCACAATATAATACATTATATATATATATATATATATATATATATATATATATATATATCTAAAAACGTGGATATAATATACAACTCACAATTTAATATACTGTAGATATTAGAAAATTAGATACACAAACACATTAACACCTGAATTCTCTCTGGTTTGTAATAAAGGCATTTATAATTTCTTTGTATAAAATTTAATCAGAAACAATTTTTAAACTTTTTTATTTCCATTCTCTTCTAAAAATGTGATAAAACCTTGCTTCGAAAAAAGTCACTTAAAATTCAATGTTAAAGTTTGCTCAAAGACTACACTCGTTCAGATCTCAACCCACTTGCCTTTAAATAACACTCTTACACAATTTTTTAGGCATTCACTTTATCAACCTTTTACAATTTTGTCTTCATCATCAACTTTCACTCATTTTAATGTAAAAGTCTCTCTGTACATATGATTTTTCAAATGTTGACTTTTCTTCTTTCAAGTCAACTATCCCTTTTACAATCAATTTAATTAGCTAATCAAACAAACCAATAAAAAGAAATACTCACTCATACTAGTAAGCTTTAAATAATAACTAATTGGATTTTGTTCAAATAAATTTGTTTTAATAATATACATAAAAGAAAAAGTGTTCTAGTGTTCATAAATCTTATATCTTTTATGATTTATAATTAAGGATAGTTTAATTATATTTTTTTTTAAGGTTGAATATGTTTTTGGTTGTCTGACTTTTAGTAAAAATTGAAATTAGTTTATTTTTGTAATCTTGAATCAATTTAGTTTCTAAATTCTGTAAATGCATGAATTTAGTTTTTTTAATCAAATTTTATTAAGTTTATTTGACGTTTCAAACACATTTAATTATAATATTTTAGTTGATTTACTCTGTTTGACTCGTGTTTGCTTCAATGTTAGCCGGTAAAAGGGAACATGAGTCAAACATTGTAAACAAACTAAAATATTATAATTAAATGTGTTTGAAACATAAAATAAACTTACAAAATTTGATTTAAATGATTAAATCCACACATTTAAAGACAATGAACTAAATTGGTTCAAGGTTTTCAATAACTAATTCCAAATTTTACTCAAATTTGTAAGCCAAACACATATTTAACCTTTTTAAAATTTTTTAAAACCTGTTTCAAAGATGAAATTATAATGAAATTATGACTTTAAAAAAATATTTTAATTGCTTTAACAATATTATTAAATCAAATTGAAATTTGAACATTAAAAACAAACTGAATTTGAAAACAATTTAAATATATCTTATTCTCTGAATGACTTTGAGAAACAAAATTGTAATAAAATTTCAAACTCTTATTTAAAATTAGATGGACGATCTAATAATATAATTTCAAAAAATTTGAAATAAAATTAAAATATACAAAATTAAATCTTTCTTATAAACATAAAATTCAAAAATATTATATAAAAATAAAAATATATTAATTTAGATTGGAATTTGACTAGCAAATTATAAATGTTTAGTGATTGGTACGTGGTGGCAGTGCAGGAGAGAACATGCAGTACATTAATTATGGTCATGGGATTATGTGGTTGAAGATTCATCTACTAAATCTATTCATCAACCAAATTGTTATGCCAAATAAATGGTCTCAAAAACACACAAAATTCTCAACTCCATCACATTACCATGTGATCGTGCTTTAAACATTCCGACACCAACTTTGACCTTTATTGCCAACAAAAACCAACCATTCATGCATTCCGTGTATCTATTATGTTCCAACTTATTAGTATTTTACTTGCATTTTAGATCAATTTAGCGTTTTGAAATTTACCGAAACTAATAGAGTTTTTCATTTCAATATTAAAGAAAAAATAATAATTTTATCACATAATTTTTATAATGGTTTGAAGTCTTATATCGACTAAAAATAATACAATTTCATAGTATATAACGGGAGTGCAAATCTCACCTTATAAATATGTGAAATTGAGTTTGATTCAAACTTTATTTCTTTACATGATATCATTATCAGGTTAAAACATATTTTAACCAGATTAATTAGACATTTTATTCCATCCACATTCACTGTCAAACCATTAACATACCACTAATAGTAAATGAGTTACAAATACAATTTTGTACCAACTTATTAGTATTTTACTTGTGTTTTAGATCATTTTATGCTTTTCAAATTTACCCAAACTAGTAGAGTTTTTCATTTCAACATTAAAGAAAAAAAGAGAGAATAATTTTATCACATAGTTCTTACAATGGTCGAAAGTCTCACATACAGAGATAACACAATTTTATAATATATAACTTATGTGTAAATCTCATTTTACAAGTTTGTTTTGTAGAGTTTAGTTATACTTAAACTTCACTTATTTACATGGTATCATAGTCAGATTAAAACATATCCTAACGAGATTTATTTGACATTTTGTTCCACTTGCTATCGTATCGTTAACAGACTATTCATTTGAGATGAATTACAATTATAGTTTTGCTGGATTGAGTCAAGTTTTAACCCACTTCTTAACAATAACAAAATTTATTATTAGTATATCAATACAGTGTCTTCTTACAAATTTCAAAAAAAAAAATCTTAGAACCTATTTGAGATTTTTTAACAAAAACATAGACCAAGGGAGTATTTTAATCAAAATATTAATGATAACAGCAACATAAGAAGGTAAAAAACAAAATAAATATTAATTATATGAAATTTTGTATGTTCATCATAAATACTAGTAATGATGTGTATTTTTATGTTCCATTTGGACGAAAAACGGACTTGATAAAGAGTGAAAGAAAAAAAAAAATGAAAAGTGTAATTGTGTCACTTGCAAGAAACAGTAAAAAAATTGTACTTTATTTGATTTATGTATAGAAAAATTAAATTAATTAATTAATATAATAAATTATTAAAATATATTTAATCAAAATTCAATAAAAAAGAAGTATGAATTAAAATTAAAATAATTAATGATAAAGTAATTATTTTGTAAAATTAAACATAACATTTAAAACTTAAACAAATTATTTAAATATTTAATTATAAATTATGCGCATTTTTCTATAAGTCAATTAAAAAAAATAGAGAATAACACAAAATTTGCAAATACAAAAATAAATTCTAGATATATTAGGTAAACTTTAGTTTGAATTAATGTTCCGCTTAGATGGATTAGGTAAACTTTATTTTTGGTCTTTTTACGTACTTCTTCAAATTTTATGGCGGTGATGTAAAGGAAAATTTGTTATTTGAACTATGTCAATTTATGCGTTGTTCACTATTTATACACGTGACAAAGTCATTAACTTTACATTAACTATTTTAAACATGATATTGGAATTAACTTTTAATTAAACAATCATATATAATATTATCCAGAATATATAAAATTTAAACTCAAGTTATTGTAAAAAAAAAATCATATTATTGGAAAATTTGTCTCTAACAAATCTGAATCATAAACACATCACTAGACTCGTACACTCAAACCGTAAACTAAATACGAAAATTCAATTTTGGAACTAAACTCATAAAATCCATAAATCAATTCGATTTATAAATCACAATTTCTATTCACAACCTATAATTTCAACCCGTAAATTCAACCTATAAATTTGATTTGTTGACTCAACTTAAAAATATCAATAAATTTTTAACATTTTTTGATTAAATACATTAAAATGATTATGACGTACTAAACAAATAAACAAAACCAATAAACAGTTTTATTTTAACTCTTCCTATCCCCAAAAGCTCAGAAACACTTTTGGCTTTTGGACCTCGATCAGTTTTATTTTATACATAACCCATTCTATTAACAGGGTAATTTTTGTATTACTTTAATATAACTATATTTTTATCTTAACCGCGTAAACATAATGAGAATAATTAAACATCTAACCGAGGCGGCAAAATAAAAAAGAAGGCCGGCAGAATTTATAAATTGGTTTTCCATTGCTAATTTTCCTTTCACACTTATATATCGCTACTTTTCTTTAATATAGTTTTTTTTTTTCTTGTAAATAATCTGTTTTTAAGGAGAATTGTTCTACGTAATTTTTAGGGTTAAATATATTTTAATTCCTAAATCTTAACACAAAATTAGAATTTATTTTTATCTGAAATTTTAATAAAATTTGATCTTTAAACTTTTAAAATGAATGAATATTAATGTATTATAAAACATGAAATTATAGTTTGAATTGTTTACACAATTTGACACATTTTAATTTAAGTATCGGTCATAAAGATATATTAAGAAAACATCAGATAAAGAAGACTATCCAATGAAATTTTTTTTTAAATTAGGAATCAAAATATGTCAAAATTTTGGATACAAACAAATTACAATTTCGTATTAAAATTTAGAAGTTAAAACATATTTAACTTTAGTTTTTACACAATAAAAAATATATAATTTTAGTACAAAATCTTTTATGCTATATGAATTTTCATTTAAATTTAGTAAAAATAACGTTAACATGTAATTAATTTAAAAATAGTTTATTATTAATTTATTTTTTGTTTTGTAAATTTAAAGGCACGTCAACTTAAAGAAAATGTTAGACTCGATAAAAATCTAAAGCAATTTTAAAATCGTTAGTCATAGTTTTATAACAAGCATAGATGAAAACGACATACAAAATGAAAAAGACACAAAATAAAAAAGAATTTAAACATTAAAATATCTAATTAGTACAAGATAACAATTCAAAAAAATTCAAAATTTTCCCAACAAGTGGTAAAAACATGTAAAATAAATGGATTTTTTTAGTAAATGAATTTTCAAAAATATAAGGAAATAAAGAAAATTAGTAGATGGATTTTATTTTTTTTTGAGATTTTGATCCTTCAATCTCTATCAACATTGTCCAACATATTTCTTTCCTCATTTTAAGTATTTTTTTTTCCTTTTTTATGTTTTTATCCGATTTCTATTTCAAAATTAGAAGCTTCTCAAATTTTACTCTACAAAAGTTTTGTGTTTAAAAATAAATGTCTCTTACTTAAATGTAAGAAATTTCCTATCAATGCTCATTTTACTAAAACGTCTATTTATTTATTTTCTTTTTTCAATTACCTTTTTTTACACATCATGAAACTTTGGTGTGTCCTTTCCTTTATATTTTATAAATGTTCCCCTATTGCTTGATACATATCAAACGCATAAAGCAAATTATTAAAAACTAAAAGGAAAAAAATTAAAACCTACTCAAAAGCCTCACTATCTAAGATCATGGCTTTCTTTACTTTAATATGACAATAATAAAAAACAAATCATGACTTAGAAAAAGGAAAAAATATGTTTTAGTTTCTGAACTTCTCGTTAAATTTAATTTTTCTCGTAATTTCAAATCGACGAATTGATGTTGAAATGTTTCTAAAATATATAATTTGTTCACTTTCTCAGTTTTATGGTGGTAAAAAGCTATTTCTAAATATTAAAATCAAACATATACACGGACTAATTAATCTACTTTAAAAAATAATTTTTAAAACTTGAATGTTCAATCTCCACCCTTAAATAACGTATTGCTTTGTGATATCATTAAAAAAAAACACAATCGAAATCGTAGGGAATACTCATCCAACAGTAGGTTTATAAATAGAAAGTTGCGTTTGCGTTGGGATTGATCATCACTTTGAGACAAAGTCAATTAAACGATTTCAGGGGACAAAGAATAACAAGGTCAATGAAGAGGAAGACACGTTTTGGGTTATGCTTCATTATTGTTCTCTTAGTTTCTCGTACGTCTATAGAATGATGTTATGTGATGTTATGTTCCATTGTTTTTGTTGGGTTTATATATATATATATATATATATATATATATATATATATATATATATATATATATATATATTTTGATTTATATATATATATATTGAGTGATTGTAGTTTCATATGATTATATGATATTAGTCTTGTATATATAAGATATTTAACACCACTTTTACTCCAAAATCTTGAGGCAATGGTATTATGAGTATTTATTTTTCTCATATGGTATAATATATTTCCCTTCAGGTGTATGATAATCCTTTTTGGTTATGGTTATGCGGTGAACCATCAACTCTGATATTACTGATAAATTATATATATTTTTCATATGAGTTATAGGATTGTAGTCATTATATATATATATGACATTAGTATTATACATAAAAGACATTTGACACCAATTTTACCCCAAAATTTGAAGAAAATGGTATTATGAGTTTTTATTTTTATATAGTATTTAATTTTGTCTGTTATATCCAATGTGTGACTTTTAACTCACTTGAACTATTTTCATCGTTTTTATTTTTCTAAGAACTTTAGTTATACAAAAAATATTGAATATAGTGAAAAAACTATATTTTTTATTTTAAAGTTTCTTTATTTATTTACTTTTGAGAACGAGACATGATGAGTCTTTATTTGTTTTAAGAGAAAAAAATTGAAAGTCTGTTACTGAATATGGATCTGATTAGGGTTTTGTTGCAGAAGAAATGATGGTGGTGGAGGGTGAAAAATGTGAGAGACGAAGTGTTCTGTTCCCAGAAGGATGCATTGAACCAGTTGGGAGCCAACAGTGTGACTATCTATGCAAGATCGGAGAAGGTTTACTCGGTGGCACCTGCAACAGTGATCAAATATGTTATTGTACCTGTTGAATTCAATCATTCACCATTACTAAATACACAATCAAACCCTAATAAACCTAGTTTGTGTTCATGTTGAACGTATCTTAATTAGGTTTTTAATTTCCCTCTGGGGAGAACCAAGAGTGGATTAGGGAATGATTTCACTCGTTTTTTTACAATATTAATACAAATATATATTTTTATTCTGAATAATCAATTGAATGTTAAAAGGCATTTGCAAACTTAAAAAAGATAAATAATTAAATAATTTGTATTAATAAAAATAAAATTGATAATAAATTACGTATAGTAAAAAAATATGATTACCATGATTGTTAAGGGGTTATGAAAAAAATTCTTTTTATTAATAATTACAAATTCGTAGATTATTCAGAATCATCTGATAATAATACATGAAAAACTGGAATTCACTATTGGGCTAACTCATAGAAACAAATGGGTTATAATAAGGAAGTTTTTTTCTGCACCTTCTTAATTTTAATTACACCTCCATGTAATTTTTTTTGTCTATTACTATTATACACGAGATTGGATTTAATTCAGCATTCCAGATCGCATTAAATTTTCTTGCTAATTCAACATATAAAAATGTTTGCATTTAAATTTTCATTTACATAAAAACTATGAAATCTAACTAATATCGAAACATAAGCTACACAACAAGATCGCATTAAATTATTATTTTATAAATATTATAATTGTCAAAATATGTTAATTTATTTTATAAATAATTTGCTCATTTTATTATGTGATAGAAAAAAAAATATTAGTTTTACTCAGCCTATCCCAAGTTAATATAATAATTTTTAATAGCAAGTATAATAAAAGGGACCAACTTCATTCCTCTAACATACATGTAAAAAATATTTCCCAAACATATTGTCATCTTCTTAGTATTTACATAAATAAAAAAACATATATTTTTCAATATTTAAGTAAATGTATAGAAACTTATTATGAATAATGTTTAACAAAAACAACTCTAGTTTTTCAAGTATGTTTTAAGTCCTTACAAAATTTAGTTTTCATCACTCATTGTTCATGAGTAATGTATATAAAAAGATATATTATGTTATAGCAATCATCACTTTTAAATAATATATCATCCATCATTTTACATTTATGTTATCACTAAATAATAATATAATTAAATCCATTTTAAAATGTCTTACAATTTATAAGAACCAAAATTAACATCTCTTAAAACTAATGTGAACAATAGTGAGATTTATATAAACTAAAAAACATTGAACTCAATGCATTAATATGGTCATGTGAAATGGAAGAGAAGAGAGTCATCAAAATATATTAATGTTTATGGATGTATTATAAAAAAATGTTGAGAAAAATTCTTTTGTAGTGCGTGACAGTTGGAGTACAAAGGGATTAAAACTTAAAAGCATTTAACAAATTACATAAATACATTATTAAGAATTGTTCACACAAATAAATTGATATTACTTAAGTATCATTTGATCACAAATATATCCCAATTACAAAGATAAAATAGAATTGGAAAGAAACATTTATCACAAATAATAATTAATAATATAACTTCTGCCTTTTTTTTTGTTGCATTATCAATTTCCATTGATCCATAAGCATTAGAATCAGTGAATCACCAGAAGCAAACCCTAATTTTCTTTCTTTGGGGGAACGTACATCGCTTGCCCAGGATAAAGGAGAAGACTTTGAAGTTCCGCTCGCTGCGATACCCAAATCGGGGGCATTCAAATTTTCAATTTGAAGAACATTTGTTATAGAACAAAAGCAGAAGTACCTGCTAAAGTGAAGGAAGAAAGGTTCTACCAGGAGTGAGGTTATGCTTAACCTGATTTACCACTTCATTCCTCATATTTGGTCTTCATTGAACTTTTAAAGTTCTCACCTTTCTATTGTCTAACTATCTTCGCGTTGGTTTGAGTGAAAATATTCATCTGGGGTATTGTCTTCGTTACATGTGTCAGTTAATGTAGTTCTCTCTTCGAGATTGCCGGCTCTTATCATGGACCACCAGAAAGAGAGAATTAAGAGTGGGTGTCAGAAGATTTTGGAAGGAATAAATTCAATGTCTCTGGCAAACTTGGATGACCAGCAAGTGCATTCTTTAGTGATGATGAGAGAAATAGCACGTGGGGTTGTTGATGACCGAGATAGAAAGGTACTACAATGAGAAATTTAGCGGCTGCTATTACAAGTGTGTTCTTTTACACGTTTATCTTTGTCCTGCTGAACATTACCCTCATAAATTGGATGATATTTGCAGGTGACTAGGAGTGATGTCATCACTGCCCTGCGCTACAGCATTGAGAAAATGGTTCACAATGATACCTTTGAGTTTGAGAGTTAATTCGTCATGGACTATGTCAATGTTGATGTTTGTCTCTCTCTTGACTGACTTGATGCAGTTTGCAGGTGTGTGCATCCAGGGATATCATTCAGATATTAAGTAGGATCTCTTTTGAAGGTTTGGATGACCAAAGGATGCATTTAGTGACGAGGATGAAAGAAATTGCTCATGGGGTTATTGATAAACAACCTCAAGTTGCAATAGCTAGGCCTAACTTGCTTGCCGAAGAAGTAAGGGGTTAAGGGGTTAATTCTGCTTGCTGTTTTCTTATGTTTTAATTTGTTTCATTTTTGTCTGGACTTAAGATTTCTGTTTAAGGTACATTGATCAGTTTTACAGGTTGGCTTTGTGGATGAAGGAATGCAAGATAGTCCGGTGGTTGAATCAGCAAAGATTTGCAATGGGGATGCCCTAATAGACGGGGCACAGAGCATGACTAACGAAGATGAGATGCTGGATGTAGAACACGTTTTAAGGTTTGATAATGGGATGGATGAAATACAGGAATCTTTGTTACCATGCTTTGAGCAATTTCTTATGTGGCCGCCTAATGATTGCGTCACCATAGAGTGGGTTCAGGATGTGATGGTCATCCTTGAGCATGCTTCACAGAAGATGCTGCCATCTGAATTCTGTCATGTTGTGCCCACCCTTTTGGTGGACAAATTGACAGGTGCTGCTTGCAGTATTTTGTGTAAAGAACCAAACTGTGTGGAGATCAATTGCCAAGGAGAAGATTCAAGAGTAATTGTAGTTGGCGATATTCACGGGCAGATTCATGATTTAATGTTTCTTTTCAAGCATGAAGGAGTGCCCTCTGAGAACCAGATTTACGTTTTCAATGGAAATTATGTAGATAAAGGAGCTTGGGGAATTGAAGTATTTTTGGTCTTACTGGCTTGGAAGGTAAGGTGATGGCTGCAAAACTTATTATATGCTGAGATCCTTCATGATTTTGTTGGCGGTTGTTGCCTTGGTGTATTCCACCAGGAGGAGAAAAAAGGTCCCAGAAGATATTGTTTAGAAATATTTGTATGTCCTAATAACTGTTATGATGGGCAAATAGAATACTTACGTATATATTACACACTGAGTATTTATTAGTATGTAAAGGCTGTTATTGCATATTCAGGTATTGATGCCTCACAGAGTATTTCTACTTCGCGGAAATCATGAATCGAGATATTGCACTGCGAGATATGGTTTTAAGAAGGAGGTGTGGGCCAAATATGGTGATCAAGGTGATGATGTCTACAATAAATTCCTAGAGTGTTTCAAGGAGCTTCCATTAGCTTCAGTTATTGCCAACTGTGTTTATACTACTCATGGAGGACTTTTCCGTAGCATACATGCAGCCCCTTCACAGAGACTAAAACGGAATAAAGCACATAGAGTGGATCTTGGCTCTTTAGCTGAGTTATATAAAGTTAAAAGATCCTGTGTAGATTGTCCTTATGAAGGTCCTAACATATTGTTGAGTGACGTTCTCTGGTCAAGACCATCAAACAGGTATGGTCTGAGGGATAGTACAGGTCAAAAGTTAGGTTTATGGTGGGGTCCTGATTGCACTGAGGCATTTCTAAAGAACCACAATTTAAAGGTAATAACATTCAAAATGATAATTTGACTATAATACTGAATGCTTATTTTCTTTGTTGTTTGATGTAAAACACCACTTTTCTCTTTTACTTACTCTGTTTAAGCATAGTCTGCCTTCTTTTCTTATTTTTTTTATATTCCTATGTTCAGGAAATTTATTTGTTAACTGAATAAAAACATTATAATCATTTGTTCCAGCAAGGAAATTGAATTATTCATGTTTTTTTTTTTATTTGTACACATTTGGTGTGCTAGTTCCTCATTTTTGTTTTCAAGAATTGCCTTATACCAGGGAGTAATGATCCTGTTTATATCGTGATTTTTTCGACTTTAATTATCGGGAATGCAATCACTAAAATACCACGCTTGAGCTTAGTGTTATATTTTTGGAACTATTATAACATATTGTCATCAATGATACCTGTCATAGCACAAAATGGATTGCATTGCATGCTTAGATTTGTAAAAAGGAATCAGTGTAAACTATTATTTGTCTTATTACTAAATAATATTACTCTTAGTAAATATTATTTTTTCTGCATAGCTGATTATCAGATCACATGACGAACCTGATTCAAGAGCTGGTAAAGATGATGATCTTGGGGATATGCTGAGAGGATACAGCATAGATCATGATGGAGAATCGGGAAAACTTTGTACACTTTTTAGTGCTCCAGACTATCCAAAGGTTTGAATTTGCATACACAAGTAGCATTTTTTATCAATATTATTAATTTATTACTGGTTTTAATTTTCATTTACGACTATACCTATATATAATTGTTATCTAAATAATGTTCCAAACACCATGACTTTAACAAAGGTCATTTAAATCACTATGATTTGTGTTGTTTCAACTTCTCAAATCTCTGTATATTTTCTATTAGTATATTTTGACATATCTCGGAGAATGGAAGTATTGGTTTTAGAAGTTGGTAAATTATTTAATTCATAGGTTTGTTATGTTGGATTTAAATCTATTTATTCTGCTCGTTGCAAGCACGGGACTAACATTATGTTTTGTAATTAATTTATTAAGTTGAATTTTAGTGATATATTTTGTTTTTTACGTCTGATAGTTTAGTTAATGTATGAGATATCATTACTGATGTTGGAGTTTAGTGACATGTGGTGTACATTTCTGATTTCACTAGTAACTCTGCAAACAAGAATTGTTATACAGACAGTGATTTTAACACTTTCAGACAGTTCTAACCCTATGAAATCCGCAGCATCCTAAACATTATATCTCCTAAAAGCTATTTTATGCTGCAGTTTGGTAAAAGGAGATGTAACAATAAGGGGGCATATGCCGTATTGAAGTCACCTGATTTTGCTAGTCCTTCCTTTCACTCGTTCAAAGGGACAGAAAGACCAATGGTACAGAATCTGAATGACTTGTTTTCTTTTCTACTGAGGGATAGTGAATCAAATACAAAGTGGGGATAGCCTCAAGAAAATGAGATTTGTATTGAATTTGGAGAAGATTTAAAAAACAAAATCTAAGTAATCAATCTGGAAAATTGTGGTTATAAGCAGAATTTATACACTAAAATAATTTAATTTATGTGAGGATTGTTACTTTAAATGTTTTTCTGCTTAGAATATATTCATTTCATGCTAATTATAGATCAGAAAATTATTGAAGTGTTTTTCTTATTTACTGACTTTTTTATTTCTTGCTTCTCAGGTGGATCCCTATGTTGATTTTGGTGCTAATAACATTGATTCGAGTAAACTAGACTCTTCTCAAAGTGTATGTTAGCAAATAGATTTTCCAAGAAGTGCTCCTCGGCTTTCCTTTTCATGTGATAACTATAAGATGAATGAGTATAATTGCATGTAAGAACAATGGAAATTCTAATAGATGTAGACAATGTTGTGCTTCACATATTTCACATAATTTTTCCTTTGGGCAGTTATTATCAAGCTTTATGTTCTAAATTGTACATTGTGTTAGCAAGAGTCATTTATTCAATTATTTAGTCTCAGGTTTGTTGACATTTAAAGTGGTATTATTTATAATACTTTGTATTTTCTTGTATCACTGGATAAAATGGATTCTTCCCACGTGAGTTAGAATGCTTACCTACTAAACCTTTGTGTTTGAAAGGTGAGATTGAAATTGAATGTGAATTTTATGTGTCTGTGCCCTTATCAGCCTGAATTAAGTTCTTTTGTGTCAATATGGATAAGTAGTATTCTGGTGTTGGAGTTAAGAAAATATATGGGAAGTAAACATGTGCAGCCAACCATGCTAATTTTTATCACTTGAAGCTCCATTTATTATGTGTCTCTATAACTATTTCATGTGTCAAGACTTGAGATGCCGAAACATTTTCTCATAATCATTATGTCATATTGCTGGCTAGAGGTAGAAACACTGAATCAGCTTACTTCTGTGCTGACATGAATGCACAGGCTTCAACCTCTACCCTTTCTGCTTCTGAAAGATTTTATCCAGAAGGGATGAGACCCGAGTTTGACTTTGGGGCATTAGGTATATACAATGCCCCATGTTGGAGTGTCGAGCTTCCTGATGGATCAGGTGGTACTCAAGTTGTGGAGGTTCCAAGGGCATCATCATTGGTGGAAGGGTTACCCCTGCCTCCAAACATACAGGTAGAGTGTGTCATTTATGATATACCAACAATATGTGTGTTAACACGAATTTGGATTCTCTGCTGAATTTTTCTGTGTTATTTCTGTCTTCAAACATGAATGGTCTTCAAACATAATTCTTAGCATAGGACAACACCAAAAAATCCAGTAGAAAATCTAGACTCTGATCACATGGTTAGGGCTAAACTAAAGTAAAGGTTCCTTTTGCAGGAGCCACACAAGGCTGCTTATGAGTATTTGTTTGAGCTAGTTGCTGGGCTGAAACATATGATCGTAACAAGGGTGAGTTATTATGATCCATGCCATTGTTTGTTGTTTCTCAAATGTCTCTTTTCGGAAACTGAGTTGGTTTTTTTTTTTTTTTAATTCCAGGAGACTGAGAACATGGCCCGTGTGTCTGCTTTGAGAAGTAGAGCTAGGAAAAGAAAGGGTCAGGGATAGCTCAGACATGGGGCACTGCACTGCACTGCAGACAGCACCATGTGACAGTGCTTAAATTATCTCTGTAACATGTTTAATTGTCCTTTTATGTAAGTATTATTTAACTTGGTAATTCTTGCTTCAATGTAACAAGTTTTAGCTTTGGCTCTCTGGTTTATGTGTCACTAAGTTTTTGCATTGGTGTTGAAAGCTAAAGTAAACTTGGCTTTAGTATATTATTACTGCATCTTGGAATTACAATATGTCACACCAGTTACCTACCAGTATCAAGATCTTTAGGACTATTTGATAAATTGATGATAGGTAGGTGATTTTGCTTACTGTTAGAAAATTTTTTCTGTGACCATTATAATAAATTCATCGTACTGTTTTGTTATCTTTTACTCTGTCATATTAACGATAGTGTCAGAGTATTAAAAATCTGTCATATTAGCTGTAAGAGGATTCTTAATGGTGGTTTCTTAATGAGTTTTTTAATTTGAGGAAATTAAATTTCGAAGAAATTTTATGTGGTATATCAAGTTTTTTTAACTTAATAAAAAATTAGTGAATAAGAAAATATCATTGAGTAAAATTCACCAACACAAAATCACATATCTGGGTAGTAAAAGTTCACGTAAAAACGGTAACATTTTTGTGAGAAGTTTAATGTCGGATTTAGGGTTTAGAAATTCTTAATTTGATTATCTAGACAGCACATGACTGCAATTAAAAGACAAATATTTGTTAAATCATGCAATTAAAAGGTTTTATCCACAAATATAAGTTATAAATAGGCTAGTTTTTTTTTTTTTTTTCTTTTATCTCCCTTTCTCTTTATTTTTCTTACTAAACCAACTTTATATTCCAATCTTAAAAGTTGATAAAAAAATTAGTACATAATAGGCTTGTAGTACAATGTATTACAAAACATTTATTTTTTAATAGGAGTAGTTTGGGAATTACAACATTTATGGGGTGCAGGAAGAAAAAAAGGAGGGTACAGGAAGAAAGACCCTTAAACTCTGCACATATCGTGGGCGAATCTCTCCAGAAATTGATACTCTTGTTTAAATTTGAAATTAAGTGTTAATGAAATAAATAATTAAAAAAAAAAAACACGTTGGATAAGTATATAAGGATGTGTTTAGAAAAAAATTATTAAATAAGAAGATTAAAAAAACATAAATTTATTTATTTTAATAACATTTCTAAAGAAATAAACCCTATCAAAGATTTAATTATTATTAACATGTTTTCAAAGTGTTGTTTAAACATATTTTTTATTCTGGCAATCTAACATGATCTACACGTCCAAAGAATACCATGAAGAATATTTATTATTCTCTGAGCAATTGGATTTAATTATGTTTGGTAAACAAAGTTTTAAGCACCACAAAAAAATAATAATTAAGATATTCAGATTCAGATCGGATAAGCACTAATTAAAAAAATTGGTTGCATCTTCGTGTCATTATACTGATTGTTGGCTACACGACATAGACGCTAAATTCTTATTAATAAAACATGATTTTGCATTTTAGTGGATTACATGTATCTAGACCTGCTACGTTATTCAACCTTTCCATTTAAATTTGTGTCAACTTAAATTTACATTTATAATTCTAATACTCTTTTTCTCCTATAATATAGGACATGCAGTGCTCAAGGTAAAAGAGACATAATTGAGGTTGAGATAAATATAATTTATTAGTTAAGTTATAGATTTGAATATTGAAACAAAATCATGTATAATTATAATTTTTAAATAAGTGAAACCCCTCGATAAATCTAAAAAATGGTATCAAAATTGATGGTTAAAAAAAAACTTCGACTCAGATGAGTGTGAGTGTAATATAGTTCTTGTATCGAAAGTCTTTTTTGCAAAGATTTTATGTAAGCGTGTCCTGTTAAGAAGAATGACGATACAGAAAAGACAAAAAAAAATACTCGTAATTGGGAATGTTTCCGCTGGAGGGGAAGTGTACCAATGTGGTTGAAGCTAGAAATGAGAAAGTAGAGCACTGTATAAGGATAAAGACCCATAAACCTATTGTTTTAAGGTTTTGGGTTGAGAGTGGTGTCAATAATTTATGTAATTGAGCTAAGGTCTTATTGATTATCTCAATGAAACCTCATTCTTTGTAAACCTAACAAATAATGTATAATTATAATTTTTAAATAAGTTTTTCTTCTTTTCTCAAACTTGAGTGAATGTAAAAAAACTTATCTAGTTGTATATTATTTTGATATAATTTTAAAATTGTCATCTTTTTGCCTCATTGCCCCCACTATTCAAAACTTTGAAGTGGCATGAGCCATTTGGGATCATTCCAAAGAAAAAGTGTGACGCATTGAAAGCTTGTAAAGTCTGTTACCCGGAGCAGTAGCTTGTAGTTGTGGACTTTCCCAAATTAATTTCATTACTTCAATCAAGATTCCCACTCTTTCAAAACTTTTTTTTTTTGTTGTTGAAAGTTACAAACGCGTTTTTTCAATAAAAAGCAATTAAAAAACAGGGCAAGCTTTTGTTAACTTTAATAGATTCATTAATCAAATAAAAAACAAACGAAATATTCACTATAATTCTAGATTCTGAAATTTCTCGAATAATTTATATTTAATTTTCAACCACAAATATAAAAGTTTTTGATTGATTCAGTCCTTAAACAAAACATAACATTTATCCAAACAAGTTTGCATTATTAAAGTGGAAGATTGACATCATGAAGTTGATTTTTTGTGAATGTAATTATTCCATTTTGAATTTATCCACGAAAAAAACAAAAACAAAAAAAAAGGAAAGACATAAATAACTAATCAGATCTCCACATCTATAATTGAAATTAAAATTGAAAAATTTAGGAAGCTGTTTCATTACCCTCTTATTTTAAAGGGCGTTTGAAGCGGTCTAATATATCATTCATCACTTATCATTCCAATTTCACTCACTTTTCTTTCTTCATTTTCAGCGCTTTGTTGCTCCACCTTTTTCTCCTCCTCTTTTCTTTCTTCTTCTTCTTCTTCTCGTTAGGGTTTTTCTTTTTCAATCTTCTTTCTCTCTGCGACCGAATCCGTTCGCAACGACGTCGTTGCAAGATGATGCCACCGGGACTTGTTTCGAATCTTCAAGAGGTGCTTCTCAGCCGCAAAGGCGAATCCAATTCGAACGCCAATGCGGAGGAGGAAAAATCCACGGAGACCGTGGAGCCTGTTGAATTCGACGAGTCAAAGCCTACTGTGTTGGTCACCAACAGCGATGGCGTCGATTCGCCTGGCCTCACGCACCTCGTTCAGGCTCTCGTTCAACAAGGCCTCTACAATGTCCACGTCTGCGTTCCTCAATCGTGAGTCTGTAACGTAAATTGAATGCACTTTTCTACCACGTTTTCCGCTTCTCTCTTTGTAATTTTGTACTTTGTCAAACCGTTGCGTAGGGACAAATCGGCTTCGGGACACTCCGTAACCCTCCGAGAAACCGTTGAAGCCGCTTCTGCCAAAGTTAGTGGCGCCACCGGTTTTGAGATTTCTGGTATTGTCTAAGTGCAGCTTTCTTGTTTGGAGTAGTAATGATAATCATATCGATGCAGTTATACGCTTGATGGAATTGAATTGTTTATATAATTCAGGAACTCCCGCGGATTGTGTTTCGCTGGCGTTATCTGGAGCGTTGTTTTCGTGGTCAAAGCCTACGCTGGTTAGTGTCGCTGGAAATTATCAGTTGTGCGCGTGATTCATTGTTCTCATAATGAAGGACTCAGGATTTGTCGATGATAATGTGGTTTTAATTTTCAGGTTGTCAGTGGGATTAACCGGGGATCGAACTCTGGTCATCACATGTATGTTGTTTCATTTGATGGTTAGAGATGAACATGTAGATCTAAGTCTGTACACGATCTAGGAACTTTAAAGTCTTTATGTATTAACCCGTGTTTATCTCGTGCAATAAAAATTCCCAGGTTATATTCGGGGGTTGTTGCTGGAGCCAGGGAGGCGTTGTTATGGGGTGTATCGGCGTTATCGATATCGTTAAATTGGTAATTTCATGATTCTGTACATTTGGTGCTTTTGTACTGGGCATTATGAATTGATATTGTGTCTGGTTGTAGGAAGAAGGACGAAAGCCAAGAAAACGATTTCAAGGATGCTGTATCAGTCTGTTTACCATTAGTAAATGCGGCTATTAAGGATGTTGAAAAGGGAACTTTTCCCAAAAGCTGTTTTTTGAATATAGAAATTCCAACATCTCCTTTGAATAACAAGGTAAGCAAAATTTATTATGTATTATTGATCAATTTTTTTGAATGTTTTGCTCCGTTATGCAAATGCGGGTATGTTGTGCAAAGTTTAGTGTGCATGATAACATTCCTGGCTGATTAGATTCTAATGATTTGAAATGTTACATACTTATGTCTTTCTTTTTGCTTACATGGATGTAATTTAATCATTCTTTTGATAGGGCTTCAAATTGACCAAGCAAAGTATGCGGAGATCCACTCTGAACTGGCTAGCGGTTTCCAGTAGCCGCTATCCAACCGGTCATTTCATGGCCAATCAAGGTGGCCTTGGTCTTCAGTTTGCACAGCTTGGTCGAGATGCCTCTGCTGCTGTAGGTGTCCTACATACTTATCATATCATGCCTTTATGTTCTCAGTAGTCCAAAGTGATTTTAATGCTTCTATTCAAATAGCGATGGTTCTCCAATCTTGCTCTTTTATCAACCTCAGGGCGCAGCTCGTCGATTGGCCACGCAAAAGAAGAATTTGGAGATTATTGAATCAACTGGAGCTGCAGGAAAATCTGATCCCAACAAGGTGAAGAAGTACTTCAGACTAGAGGTAAATATGAGGAATAAGCAACTCTTATTACAGTTTTTTCTGTCACCCTGCAAAAATCCTGTTTATATTTTAGCTAATACGTTTGTGTCATGATTATGATTTTGAAGATAACAATATGCCGAGGAGATTATCATAAAAAGAACGTTTTTCTGTGGCGTGTAGTTTTAATAGGTTTATTTTAATCACGGGTTCATCCACTACATATTTCTTGTGACACCGCCTGCAGTTTGGTGACATGATTCGGGTTTCTAATTTCCTTTGCATTTGTTTATATTTATGGATATATGTATTCCAATTGAATATTTTTAATTTTTCGTAGAAGAGAACTTAGCTATACTCTTCTTGTATCTTCAGTTTTTGGACAAGGAGCAGGAAGAAGGAGACGAAGATCTTGATTACAGAGCACTTGAAAATGGATATGTAAGTTGGAGCAATGAATTATTGCCTTTTCAGTTAATATTAGTTTCTTTTATTTAGTGTACTCATTTCCCTTATCGGTGCATGCCACTATGCTGGTATCTTCGGGGCCGACCGATTTCCCTCGTTCTGATTGATTATTTGCATGTGATCTGCATGAACAGGTTGCAGTGACTCCGCTATTTCTTTCTCCTCATATTGAATCTGATATTCAAGTGGCATGTTCTGATTGGGTTTCTACCGTGGTTCTTGATGGACAATAAATTTAGTATGATTGTGTAAATTTGAGATTTATGATGATTCTTTTTTTTCTTAATCAAAGCAAAGATGGAGCAGAAGCGGTAGTCACACCAATTCAATAGTGGATTTCCACCTGTACTATTTTTTTTCTTTTTACACTTTTGTTTCCCTCTTCATTGTTTCAGTTCCTTTGGTCACTAAGTTCTTTCTGATTTTGAAGCAAATGCTTCTTGTAATTTCTTGGGCATATTTTAGAAAAATGCCCGTTCGTCTGTTTGTAACATCCATTGCGAGCAAAAACACTGAAGCAGCTGTAATTTTCCGATTGTTTTTGTTTGAAGATAGTTAAAATTTTGTCTGATGAAAATACACTTAAAAGTTAGTTTGCACTATCGCGGTCTTTAGAAAATGTAACACGTTCAAACATCTGTGATTGTTTTTGAAAAAGAATATAGCTTCTTCATTTGTTGTGAACAAGCTTTATCTATGGCGTTGATAGCAATAAGTGAAACGTGAAAGCAGTGAGGTTTGGTGGCAGGCTGGACTCCCTAATGCATTGTAACACCGACAGAGGCGTCATGGAAATTAATGTCCGCTGCATTCAACAATTCAAGGTAATTTCAAAGTACAAAATGACAAAAAATTACAAATACAAACTCGGAGAAAAAAAAACAACGAAAAAACTACACATTTTTTTTTTGTTTGGACCATTTCTCGCAAAACCAATTAACGAACAACTTGGTCCAAAATTGTTGAAGCCGAACTAACCACCATTACTATTTTTGGTTTAGTTCTCACAACAAGATTCGAATCTATGATGTGATATTTAAATTCCTCTCGCCGCGATCTAATCATCGCATAATTACTGAATTATATCCTAATTTTATTACTTCACAAATTATTACATTTCATTGAATGTTTGTTGGAAAGGTTATGTTGTTTGCTCGAACTGTTTTTTTTTTTTTTTTTTTTTTTGTTTTTAATAAAAAATATTTTTAGTTTGGTCTTTCAGTTTGTTTATATTTGTTAAGTGATACTTCGTTAAGCAGGAATGATACGATATTTTTCCCCCTGTTTTGGTGTCAATAGCTTTTTACATTGATTCTCAATTATTTTTTCTTATTCTTGTCTGCTGTCAATTTTTTTTATTCTGTTTTAGTTTTTATTGTTTATTGACATCTCTTAAGGGGGGATGATTCATTAAGTTAGTATGTAAGAGGTTCAGTATGAGGACATGTGCATTTTTTTTAAAGAAAAAAATTATTCAATGTGATAGAATCAATACCATTTCATTTTAATTAGAATTTGTATTCCTATTTCTTTTAGGTTCCCTAATTTAAAGGTGAAATCCAAAAAGATGAAAATTAAAAGGTATAATTTCTTGTTGGAATTCTTCCTTTTAGTTTCACCAACAAGTAGGACATATGAAAGAAAAAAAAAATGACAACTTTAATAAAATGGAACATCATTCTTTGCATACATATATCACTTCTCTTCAGCCACTAAAAAAATAATTTATCATTTAAAAAACGTCAATAAATAACATGGACGAAAATAGCAATACTTTTTAGGAGACTAAAATGAGAAAGGATTTATCGAGGATAAAAAACAAAATATCAATTTTTTGGGAGAAAAAAATATAAAATAAGAATACAGAATATCAGCTTTACTTAATCACTGACGAGTCGTTTAACGAACAAGTCATCCCTTAACGAATATCAACAAACGATAAACAGAAAACAATTTACAATTTATTTATTTTATTCAGAATCAGAATTAGAAGAATAATTATCGGAAACAAAGTGCAAAGGCTGCAAATTTATAAAAAAAAAATTATTTATTTTTAATAAAATGGGAAATATTTCAGCCCAACCCAACCTATCATCAAGTGGTAGTAGATCAGTAGTTTGATAATCTGGGCTTTAGACCCACTCCATGCCCAAGAATTGATGTGTACATCACTTTGAAGAGAACGGAGTGCAGGAAGAAATTGGTGGGGGTGCAGGGAGCAGTTGCATCACTTTCACTTTGTCTGAAAATGGATCTGCTGGAATTTAGAATAACAACTGCACTCCATGTAATTCGTAATTTCACCGTTAATTCGATTTTTTTTTTCTCTTCTTCATATATTAAAACTGAATCAATTGTTGAGGATCTTAACCAAGTTTCACTCCAAGATCTGAGTTTTTCAAAAGGCAAATGAATAAAATCTGTGATCACTAAACATTGAAAGGAGAATGGTTAAATTTTCAGTTTTGATTGATAAGATGGATGAATGGGTGTAAAATGCAAAATGGGACACATGCTGCTTACTTTATGGACATGGGTGATCACGAGGTGCAGATTCACATCTCCAATAGAATACAAATTAATATAAACTAATAAGGAATCTGAAAAGAACATAATTGTCTTGTCATAAGAGTTGTGCAATGGAAAAGGTAAGTGAAGAAGCATAATAAGAGAAGAAAATGAGGGGAAAAAGGGGTAGGTTAGAAGAGTGAAAAACGCAGGCTTTAATTTTATAATTTTCTGGCCTGACTTTGTTGCTGAATTCCTGCGAAGAAAAAGGGTCCGAGATTAATAAAATGAAATGATGGCGAGGAGTGTTGGGCCATAAGAAAGAACACTTTGTAAGATTCTGAGCCATGAAAAAAATTGATTAGAGTGAAAAAGAAGGCCCACCCTTTGTGTCAGAATGGAGCAACGAGTCCACTTCCATGGTTATGGGACCTTCAAATTATTGAAGAAACGCGGTGCCGACTGTGATGAACAAGAGAAAGGAACTTTCTGAGTGTTGTTCTTTTTCTATTGCAATTTGCAAATTCATGCTCATCCAGAGAGAAGAAGAAAAAGGCAAACGGGTAGGTATGCTACAATCATTCCATGATTGAAACCACCTTTGTCCCCCTAACTTAGATTCTTTCAGAAGATTCCATATCTCACCACAATCATGCTTTCCCCTTCATTTTTCCAACCCCCTTTGCTTTATTAACCACCTTTTTTACTCATTCTCTTCGTAGATACGGACACGGACACGATACAGATATGACACGAACACACACCCAGAAATACGATTAAATTAAAAAACATAAGACACAAATGTTAGTTCAAACTCATGTTTAATTTAAATATGAATCTCCACTTTGAAGAATAAGGTAACTGCAAGACAAGAAAAACCAGACCTAGATATATTTGGGTTGTTACCGTGGACAGAAAACATGTTTTACTGTGTTCACTGTGCTTAGGTAGCGGCAAACACAAGAAAAGGAAGTGGAAAACAGGGACAACATATGTAAGAGAAAGACAGCAAATGGCTATGAACCAACAACACGACCAATGGAATCTTGCAACCATTCTCAGTTTGGAACTTTATCATCTCTCTCTCTCTCTCTCTCTCTCCCAACATGTTTTAACCTTATTTCTTGTAATTTTACTGAGGTTCAGAATAAGAGAACTCAAGTTTTTCTTCGTAAATTTGTTTATGCATTCCCTTTTTGTCATTGTTGTGTTTACACTTTACAATTATGTGTGAATACTGTTGTTCTGAACTCCAAACTGAAAAATCACTCAATGAATCATAGATATTCTGATTGGTTTCATTCACATTTTTTTTTTGTTTTGCGTAATGATGTAATGAACGTGTTTTATGTTAGACGTCTTAAACATAACTTCTATATAAATTATACAAATTATAAGTCAAAAGTCCCTTTTTGTCTCTGAACAGTGCCTTCTATACTTTAAACTGTCTAATATGATTGGCTTAATATTTTAAGTGAAGAAAGCAAATGTTAAGGAACGTGACAGAAAAAATTGACAACGAGTTCAATAGCAATTCTGAGAGAGAGAAAGAAGAAACATTAAACTATTAGGGCAAGACACTGATAAATAACTGGTTTGTGTTTGAATGCAAGTAATATCAGTAACATTATAATTTACAGTTCCATTTTGGTTATTCAAGGTTTGTGTTTCTGCAACTCAAAATTCGTTTTGGTTTTTTAATATCAGAAAACCAATTCAAATAAGATCAGCTTAGAATGAAATATTCTTTTTTGCTTCTTCAAAACATGATGATGATTCAATAAAGGAATATATCTCCTTTTTAACTGGCTATAACTTTTCTCTTACTTGACAACTATTTTAACTGGAGTATGCTAAAAGATATATCAATTAATCCAAGTCATCTTTCACGAATTCTAATGATAAGTATAAAACTTTGTTTTTTACACACTAATTAATCGAAAGATGGAAGAATGAAAAGTAGAACACAATGAAACAAATATATGGAAAGTTGGAGTTGGGGAACAAGAAATTGTACAGTTCTTGGAGAAATATAATTAATTTGTATACATAATTTACACACAACAATTTCTGCTTAATTTTGCTTTACTTGCAACTATGAGCTGTAATATATTAAACATCTTATCACTTGATAAACATGTGTTTCACACGACATGGGAAAAACAAGTTTTACTTTTTTGTCTAATATTTAATAAAACGAGGATGGAAAATGGGACATGATGTAATAATCTCCTGATGTACGGTTCTTAATAATGTATATATATGAAAAAGTTAGAAAGATATATTGAATCATCATGATATCTTTTAACGTGATTATTTAATCTCTTTAAATAATTTTTAAAATTTTTCATCATTAAATAAAATTGAATAGCCCGTATGTTAACTTTTCTGTTGAAAAATATATTTGAAATATAAAACCATATATATATTGATCAAATAAACTTCTTTAACAACAAACCTGAGTCTTGTTACGTGTAAATGACTTTTTCAAATAGTTGTGATCACTAATTTTACCTTAATCTGGACATCAATCACGTATTTATTAATATGTATATTAATTTACTCTTATAATTCTTATTATTTCTTATTATAGTAGTAGTGAGAGTTTAAATTTTACCTGATAAAATTCTTGTCTCTGTGTGTATATACTGATATAGATGTAGATATAAACGTTCACTTAATCAATCTTCTATTTCTCTCGTCACCCTTGTTTCGTTTTTCAAAGGATTGGAAGTGACGTTTTGTTCTTTATATTCTATTTTCTAAAACTTTAACCAAAGTATAAGCAAGATCAAAATTTCTCCGGGAATGAAAATGTCAAGACACAAGATAGGATGGTCCCTTAAATATATATCTACGGCACCATGCAAAAGCAAAAAGGACTCTTTTTTTTTTCTTTCTTTCTTTAATTGAAGATAATAGAGTTTGTTTCTATAGCTAAAGTTAAAGAAAACTTGTGGAAGATGCATAAAAAAGTCTATGTCGATATGATCCAGAGTTATGAAATTGTTCTCTTGAATACAATTAGCTCGTATATTGTTCTGATATTTATGAGTTCATATTGGTTGTTTCTTGTTTAAGCGATCACATCAGAACATGGTATGTCATATAACAACCAGAACATCCTAGCCTAGCTAGGTCACATGTAAGGGCACTTTGGCCTCAAGTGCCAACAAGTTGACTATGGTGTTTGTACGGTTTTTTGTCTTTGCTACGTCGTCACAGAGAGAGAGAGAGAGAGAGAGAGAGAGAGAGGAAAACAAAGGGCAATGAGTCAACTTAAAGTGCACAACTATGCATATGATTGTTATACAACATTCAGCACTTCACAAGAGAAATAAAAATCATACATGGACACGTACTTTTAGTGGACAAACATGTGAAAGAACCTACATGTATTTATGGAACCTCAGCAAACATCGTTTAATGGAAGAGAACCAGAACTAGCATGGCTCAGAGGTTTGCCAATAGAAGATCTACTTACCCTCTTATTCCAAAATTCAAGACAAAATTAAATGCATGCAATTAATTCACCTCATCACAAGACTCCCACTACTCAATTATATACACATAAAATTAACCTATTATATAATTAATGCTTATGATGATGACAGCAACTTGAAGGAATGACAAGTTTTTCTTTTTTCTTTTTTGTGTGTGGCTATTTGTCTGCTTGATAGAGTGATACTGATGAAGATGATGTTGTTGAGGATGGCAACGATGACATGATGATGGCATCAATGTACTCCACTTGATTGGGTACTGCAATTTGATCTTGTGGACAAATACCTGGTGTGTAGCAGGCGACAGCATCCTCGTGTTGATGATGTTGTGAATTGGCAGCAGAAGAAGAAAACGGAATGCTGCAGACATAATCCTCGACGCTCTCACACACTTTTGGAACAAGATTATCAACGGTCGGTTCCACAGCTTGGTGCTGCCATGTACTTGGATTGATGAGTTTCTCAAGAATTAAGTGTGGGGTGGTGGTATCAGCAGTTTTGGTGATCATTGTTTGACTTTGTTGATTTGGATTAAGATGAAAGGGTACGCACCCGAAGGAGGACCATGTATCTAATTCAAACAAAGATGGAATAATGTTGTTGTTGGATGATGGTGGCACTGTTTCTGGCATTGGATTCTGAAAATGTAGGAAATTGGAATTATGATGATGATTATTATTATTGTTGTTATGATAATTGTTTATGTCAATCTTGATATCATTGTTGAGATGATCAAAGGCTTGTAGGATTGTTGGGGTTGGGATGATGGGAAGGTATAGGTGGTCTAAGTGATGATGGGAGTTTAGGATAGTGTTGTCAGATAAAGGGAAGAAACTTTCCATGGAAGCATTGGCAAGACCGTGAATATCAGAAAATGTGGCTAAAGAAGGAACAACATCATGAGAAAGCAGCTTCTTCTTTATGCTTGAATTCCAAAAGTTCTTCACCTCATTATCTGTTCTTCCAGGTAGGTGCTTCGCTATCTGAGCCCACCTGTCCAAAACAATGCCCTCTTGCTAAGAAAAGTGAACAAACCTAACTTTTTCATATAATAATGTTCCCTTTGATCATCATCAAAAACAGCAATTAACGGGGAAAACAAAAAACAAAAAACAAAAAACAAACCTGTTGCCAAGGATACTATGAAGTTCTATAATGAGTGCTGCTTCTTGAGGAGAAAAGCTTCCCCGTTTCAAATCAGGTCTCAGATAGTTTATCCATCTCAATCTGCAGCTCTTTCCACACCTCTGCAGGCCCGCACTTGAGAAAATCATTAAGCATATATAGAATGAAGAAATATGATGAATAAAATGAATTACCTGCAAGTTTTGGAACTGAACTCCAGCAACCGTGGCCATAGGTTGTGATGTAGTTGATGAGTTTTTCATCTTCTTCAGGAGACCATAGTCCCCTTTTGACCTTCTGCTTGTTGCAGCAAGAGTGATGCCCCATGTTTTTGTTTGTGAATGTTATTCCTGAGAGTGAGATGGATTGATTAAAAGCAGTGGTAGTAGGGTAAAGAGAAAGATGAGTTTTGGTGTTATGTTTGAATTTGAATAAGATATGAAAGATTAGGGTAAAGGGAGAAGAAGAAAGAAGGGAAGTAGTAGTAGGTAGTAGGTAGTAGGGTAAGCCCTAGGTTTGAAGAGGTTGTTATATGGAAAAGTGAAAGGAATGGTGGTGAGAGAAGAGTGAACAGAAAATGGATGATATGGTGAAGGTGTGGTGAGTACAGTGAGGTGGTGAATTTAATGAGAGAAGCAGTACCATTGTGGCCCAGTTAGGGTTTGTGGCAAAGGGCTAAAATGTGCAGTGTGAGACTGCAACAATTGTAGGCCTTATAATGGATCCTTGTTAGCTCACTCTGGGATGGGCTGGATTGTACACGTGGCACACATGCAGGGTGGTGGGGCCCACCCTGTTATCAGATCAAGAAAATTATTATTTTCAACTGGGTTGGTTGGTCACACTTGCATCTCAATTGCTTTATGTTCTAGATTGATTAGTTAATTACCTCTCAGTTTTTTCCCTTTTTGTTCCTTTGAGAGCGGTAACTATGCATAATTGCAATGGTGAATTCACTTCTTAGGGTTCCACTTTTTCAATCATTGGACTTCAACAACCACAAAGTGTGAAAAAGAAAATCAAAATTCAAACTTGGGTAATTGTGTGAGAAAAACTAGCTTGTATAACAGACATATATGTCAGTTTTATTGTTGAATATATATAATTAATTAATTCTGCATGCATGTATATAAAGTTGTGAAAGATTTAGAATGAAAAGCATGAAATTTAAAGGTGGCCTATTTATGATGAAATGAATATTTTAATGTGAGTGCAAAAGTTTGTGCATGCACTTCCAGCAACTTGGCCCTCCACAACACATTTTACAGATTATGTTTAGCTATGCATAATTATTATTTCAGTCTTATTCATAAAGCTTTTGTTTTTCAGCGCCATGTGTATATTTGAGAATCTAATCAACAACAGAGATGATTAAGGGCCATGATGATAGAAAAAAAAAAGAGATTTTTACGTTGAAAAACCAGAAAGTATGTGTAATTTCACGAACCAGCTATCAGACCAAACTAAAGTTTGTGAGCTGGTTTTACATCGACAATGTTCTTTTCTCAAAATTTCTACTATTATATATAAACGTCGGTGTTTGCCTTTTTGTTTTGATTATGTATTTGTAAATTAATTTAATAATGTATGTGTTAGGTTTTATTGTGAGGGTTCCACGGGAAAGATACACACATAAATAAAATCTGAGTTCAATCATATTAGATATTGACACCACATTCGATCTAAAATTTTAAGACAACGTGTTTATGAGTCTTTATTCTTATATAACGCTCTGTTTTCTCATTTTTAATCAATGTAAGACTTAAACTCACATCTATTCATAACCGTATATCCATGCATTGCGAGGTTAAGTGTTTGAGATTTTAACATTGTCATTAGTTTATGTAACAAAACGAGTGTTGATGTTTGTTAGGAAAATGTTTGGGGAATCTGTGCAAGTGTCTATGAACTTTGCAAAATTGCCACCAAACGCGGTCAAAGGTAGTAATTATTTGCTGGATTACTTAATCATCACGTGTTCCTTTTTCATGAAATATATGAGCTTCCATATACCATATACTAAAATATTCTTATAACATAAATGTTATATATAATTAAACTAATTATTTGTAAAAATATATAATAGAGAATTTACATCGATATATACAGTACAAATTAAGTGGTCCTATCGTGATGATGAATCCATCAAAGCTAATAAATATAAATACTACAAGAAATTAAAGAAAATCACAGATAATAACCTGCAATGATTTTCAACTTATGTATAAACAACCGACGTCATAATATAAAATTACTTCTTAAAATAAAATTATTGCATTAAAATAATACAAGTTTAACTTAATCAAGGATTAATAGATGCTAAATTCCACTTTGGGTAAAAATGAGAAATTGGAATCCTATAAAGATGAAGACCCATAAACTCATTATTTTAAGGTTTTGGGTTGAGAGTGGTGTCAATGTCTTGTATGATTAGAAAAATCAAGTCTTATTGATATTGTATATTTCCAATAAAACTTTCTTTTTAAACCTAATACATTTTATGTAACAATCCAAATAAATATTATAAAAGAGTCCTTGTTTACCGAATAAACATTGATTATTACTTTTTTTCTTTATTTATCGAATATTGATAACTTGAGTGTTAGGAATTTTTTCAATATCTTATACATCTCGATAAAAAAGATGAATAACACACCATTGGACCTAAAAACTTAGACACAAGCGAAATTGGAAAAAAAATAAATTTTATAAGAACATCTTGTAAAAATAAATAATCTTGAAAAAGCATATGAATAATAGTTTTATCAAATGAAAGTTAATCTACTCAAGTAACTATATTGTGATAATTTATTTTTGTTGAGTGATAAAGATGGGTGTACCCATTCAAAGCCATATAAGGCATATGCTTGACTAGTTGGGTGAATAAATGCTTAAGTAATGATGATTAATCATTCTTATTCATATTCAGACTAACCAAGTTTAATTCAAAAGTGACATTATAATGTACAAATCCTTCCATATTTGTGATATGCCTCATGTCTTTAACAACAAGATTCATTCAAGTCTTTACTTTTACGAAACTTTCAAACTATATCAATTAATTACCATCTCAAAGGACCAAGAAAAAACATAATAAAAACTTCTTTTCAATCAACATTTTCTATAAATAGAACAAACTTCAGAACTGATTTTTTTTTTATCAATTATAAATAGTTTTTAGGAAAACTAATAATTAATATAAGATTTATGATTAACATTAATTTCAGTTTATAAAAAAATACTAGTTATTACTTTTTTTTATAAATATTTATGAAAATAAAATGTTCAAAATGAACATAGTCAAAAACTTTAATTGATTTTTTTATTATTATAAATGATCCATGAAGCGTATATGTAATTAATTAGTTTGTCCAAACAATAACTTTTTCTAATCCACAACGCAACCCTTTTGCTTATTGACCACAACCACGACCATAATTCATGGCTAATATTTGTCCTTAGAGACCTAGATTCCCTCGCAATGATCTTTCATTTTTAGAACACAAAAGTTTAAAAATTCTAATAATTAGAAAAAGAGGTTTTCTGCTAATTGTGTTTTCTTTTTTTTTTCTCTGAAAAATTAATTTATATATTTTTTAGTATATTTATTGAAAATTCATCTTACAGATAATTGAATCTTTCCTCCTGCGCACATGATTTATTATGACGAAACAAAAAAGAAAAATGAAAGAAGAGATGAAAAACATTTTTAAATCTAAAAGTAAAAATTTAATTTTGTTTTACTCAAACAAAGAAAAGATTCTCAATTCAAAGAGAAAAAACAACTATATAACAATAAATTTCAAGTTATTCTACGTCATCTATGATTAATAATAGAGTATACTATATGAAGATATGTAAATAATAGAATAGATATATAAAGTTAAGGATAACATAAACAAATGTTTTTAAGACACAATTATATATATATATATATATATATATATATATATATATATATATATATATATATATAATACATTTCATATCAATGTAATACAAAATAAATTATAATTTTTTAAATAAAGCACTCAATTATTATTTTAGAGATTAGAATTATCTCTACCTAAATTTTGGATATGATGTTGTTTCACAACTTATGTTAGAAAACTTATATAAGGAGTACTATAATGAAAAGGATAAAAATAAGAAAAAACAGTTGTAAAAACATCTATACATCCTTAAAAATCTATTTATGATATATATTATAATGTATTATCATTGTTGTTCTTTATCAGAAAAAGAAAATCTTTTTAAAAAGTTGGTCGTATATATATATATATATGTGTGTGTGTGTGTTTTTGTGTGTGTATGATACTCTAGCTACACACTTAATTATTATAATTGCGCGTCCTTAAAATTATTTTTAATCGCAAAATTCTTTTTACAATTTTTTTATGACAATTATCATAATAAAACATTTCAAATGTTATTTTACATGAAAGAAGAGAAGTAATACACGTACAATAATTTATACATTTTTTTTTGTTTATTTTTCTTCATTGTGATAAAATAATAATAACAATAATAGTTTTAATAATAATAAGAGAGAAAAACCGTAAAAATAATAGTATAAATTGTTGTATAGATCATATTTTAAAAAAAATAATTGTGAATTTGTTAGTAAATTAATATCAATAAATATGATGCTATTAGAAGGTAAATTATATTTAAATTCTACAAATTATACATATTTTAACGCAGATCGAAATATAAAAAAGAAAGTAAAATGGGAGAGGAAATGAAATGTTGCATTGGGGATTCATAGCCAATACTTTTTCTTTATATCTAGAAGGGTCCAGTTATATTCTTCTCTTTGTGCTTATGGGGATTTGAGCTTATCATAAAGTTATTTTTTTATTAAAGCAAACTATACTTTAAATATTTGAATTCATGTTCATGTATAATTTAAGTAAATAACACAGACTTTTAACAATTTTTATAATTTAGTTCAACTTTAGATCTAATGCATGACTATCTTTTTAAATAATTAGTAACTTTTTAATCAAATTTCCAAATTATTATTTTTAATTCAATCCTTAATCTTTAATACCTTTTATAGTTCAGTTCTTAGAGTATTGATTATTTTTCTAACAATTTCAAACTGTCATAAACTAACTTCGAGGATTCAATTATGAAATTGTAAAAATTTAAGAACTACATTATTGTTATTATTATTATTTTTATTTTGGAGACCTTATGAAAAGTTTTAAAAAGATGCGTAAATCAACTATATTAAAGCAAAATTTTATGTACATGTAAATAGAAAATGACACATATATAATTCACTGGAATTCAGTAAATTTTCGTTTAGAAATTACTCGTGTGTTACTTTTTCTGTCTCTTTTAAATATTTGTAAATATATACATCTCACTAATATTAATCAGGAGAATTTTAATTTAAAAAACACAATAGATATTAGGATTGGGTAATTAATGTTACATTCAAATTCTATAAACCTAATATTTTAAACTTTTGTATTATCATTTATATTAAAATTGTTACTGATTATGTTATTCTTACTGGATCTGTGATGAGATTTTGTCTGTCTCTTTTTCTCCCTTCGCATTCCAATGCATTCTTTACCATTTCCTGAAAAACGTTTTACTTTTCTACCTAATTTAGTTTTAAATCTTTAATTAACAAACATCTTTACAGATAACTCTTTAGCAATTCCTATAATTTTTACCAATTTTTTAAGTAACAAGAAGTTTGTAATTTATTGCATCACACTTTCTGAGTTATTAAAAAAAAATCATAAAATTTGTGAATTTTGCTTTTTATCAACATTGTTTTACTAATAATCTACAATTTTAAATAAATTTTAATCATCAAGAACTATAATAAATGAGATATTTGTGTGTATATATATACATATTAACGCTTCTTATTTACCAGTCATAAAATGCTTATTCACTAAACATTTTCACGTGAAATGCTAATCAGTTACTTCAAACACGCTTTCAAGAAACAAAATATAAAAGAAAAAATTGTTTATTGTAATAAATGTTTTAAAAAAAATTAATACTTTTTATTTTGCAATTAGAAATATCCAATGTGATATGTCATATATATATATATATAATATTTATTTAATTTAGAAATTAAAAAAAATTATAATAGATGATAACTTTTATTCCTAAGAAAATACATTAAATAGTCATCCAATTTGATGAAAAAAAAAATGTGAAGCATGAGCATTTTGGAAATGAAACATATTTTTATAATATTCTAGCAAATATAAACATATATATATTTTCAGGGTGGAAAGGAAAAAAGATGACACATGAATCAAAGACACTTATTTAATATGTTTAATTTAAGAGCTTGGACATTGTGATTCCTGTTTTCTAAAATAAAAGGAACAGAATATTCAATTATCTTTTGTATAAAAGTGTGATAGTTACTTTAACAAGTTAAAATTTGACATAGATTTGATGTAATTAAGAATGGATAAAGAATAAAGAAAAGAATGGTAAGAAAATGTGAGTGTGATTTGTATCCAGAAAAATGGTAGCACTGGAAAGAAGGCAATGGGGACAAGTTGAAGAATATAATTGCCGGCCACTTTGTGTACGCATTTCATTTCATTTTGATCGATGGCCACCAAAAGCATCTGCACAAAAAGTATGTTTCTTTTTTTTCATCCTGTTCAGGGATTCCATGTAAAAATAATTGCCTCATCTTAGATCTTTTCTGGATCGGATGCCCTAAATTATTATATCTGCACCTTCTCATAATTCATATTATTTAATTTACTCCTCTGGTTTTTGTTTTCTGCTGTGTGTAAACTGGGTGTTACTTGTTTGCTGCATACATATATATAAATACATACTTATTTTTCAATGATCTAGGTTAAAGGAACACGAGTGTTTCACGAATGTAATGTGCGTGGCAAAAACATGAACCATAAACTAAAGGCAACCTTGTTTCCATGTCTTTGTTTGGCTATTATTGTTGCATACTCATTCTGTTTGACCATTTCATGTCCTTCCAGGTTTTGTTATTCTGATCTGCATATAAACATGTGTACTGTCAAAGTAACAAAGTTTTTTTCTTCAGTTTTTATGTCTGAGATGTTGGATACTGCATTAAAATCCCAATTAGAATTCCGAAAAACAAGTTATCAGATGTTACTCAATTACTAAAAACATAATCCTAATGATTATAAACAGGCCGGTTAAATAGTTTCAGAGTTTTGTCGTGTACATTGATGACAGCAAGATTATGTTTTTGTAAGAGATACATAGAGTATCAGTTTTTTCCACAAATTCTGTTTGTGTTAGTTAGAAGTGGATCCAAATTGTTACGCAGTGTTTTTGAAGTTTGAAGAGAAAACACAATGAATTATGGATTGAGGGTTGAGGGTGATATTAATTACAAGTGGGGCTAGCCCTTTGAAGAGTTCCATTTGTAGTAAAAGAAAAGCGAAGAACAAGTTTCTTAGTTGCTGTGAAACAGACAGCACGGAGTTCTTATAATTTGTTGCTTGTGGGAGAAAAAAGTAGGAGCTTGGCAAGCTTATGATGGAAGAAAGAGGTAGTTAAAACAAGATTCCTAATTAATTGCTGCACATGCAACATTTAATACTACTGGGCTCTTTGCTTTATTTGTTGAGCCATCAAAGGACTCTTGCTGTCAGAGTATTTTGTTTTTTTTCCTCATTCACAGAGATATCAAAACAAGTACATGAAAGAATGGCATGTAATTTTTTGTCCTCTATTGATCTCAGATTGGTTTTGGTAAGGGTCATTTTCAGTCAAATGCTAGTTTCCTCCTCTTTTTCTTGCTTTTCCCCCTCTCGAGAGGGTGGGGAATTTTCCTCATACAAGGAAAGAAATCAAGATGCATTGTCCCTTCAGATACAACGAGAATCTAAATAAAGAAAAGTTGCATAGGCCTCACCTAAAGTTATCTTCAAATCTCTTTTGCCACCATGCTATGGTAAATAAATAACCACACACACTATCACAAAAACTACAATTTTCTTGCATAAACTGTTTGCTATGTATGTGTATTATCAGAAAAACTAAACTGATATTATATGATATGATATTCAACTCATAACTCTAACTGTGATTAAAATGAAGACAGAAGATGCTTGAATTTGAATTTTGATGAGTCAATCAATAATTGAAAGTGAAGGGCCACATTAGTATTGATGAGTATGGCCAGTGCAAATAATGGGAAAAAAAGAAAGAAAAAGAGAACAGAGGTTATATTCTTCATAAAGCAAGGAAACAAGACTAGAAATGCCCTACAGAAAAAGGGATATCCAAGAAAATAGGCCTCCTACAAGGACCCACTGCCCCCACTTCGTCTTCCTTCTATTCATGGCAATCCCCCATGAAAGGAAGCTTGCACATTTACTCCAAATTGAAGAAAGCGTCACACACTTTTTCTTTCCCTCACTTGAGAATCCCATCAAATGACATTCAAATTTTTTTTACAACTTTTGGTAGCATCCTGATTTCTTGCCTTTGTTAGCGCATATTCTCACGTGGAAACCCTATAACTATAACAAACAACAGCCTCGTCTTGTGCACGTACACCATGCAATGTACACAAGTCAAACTAATACTCTCTGAATTCACCTTTGAACCGTTCCATTGTTTGGTCTCTTTGCCACTCAAAATGTTTCATTAACGTTGTTTGTGTCTGTTTTACCATTCTTTTTTAGCAGTTAAATTATGCAGAGATGCTTCAATTGTGACGGTAATAACTGTGGTCCTTGCATGATTGACTGGAACTGGACCATACTGCATGTTGCATCATTACATATTATGAATTGGACCACGTGATTTAACTAGCTATTATATTATTCTTGTTGCTTAAGTGGAGATAAGCTTTGTCAAATAAAGCTTACTTACACTTCTCTAATCTTGAATTGATGCTTTTTGCATCCTTCCCATCGTATTGACAGTTACTGCTCTGCTGTTTTGGGTCGACCATGGAGTTTACTGGTGCAGAAAAAAACAAACATGATTTTTATTTTGGTCCACAACTAATAAAAGAACTATTTATGATAGATTCAGTTGAAGATATTAAATAACAAAGTGAAATGATTAAGTGGTTTATTGAAAATTTATTACATAGTTTAAGACTACACCTTCAAAATGGTCCCACCTCTCAAATGAATCTTTATGTGACATTTACATTTTCAAATTTATAAAAAAACAGTAGTACTTTATTGAATTTCATGTGTAGATTAGTACAGATTATAATAACTTTAACTTTTGATTAATCTTTATGTGACATTTAATTTTTTTTTTATTTGTAAAAAGTTTAATGATACCTAATTGGATATCATATAAAATTGATTAGATGTCACTGTATCAGACTACCAATGAATGACACTGTCAAATGTTAATTTGTAGTAATGCAGAATAGGACACACTGACCAGCAGCACAGTATTATTGCAAGACTGCTACTCAAGATAGCAAATGTGTTTAAATTGGCTTATTTTGAAAAAACAAAAATATTAAGTTTAGATTTAATTAGTTAATAGTTTTTTTTTTCCCATTGAAGCCCAGCAACGAAAACATGTAGTATGTTAAGATGGGTATTGATCCCAATTGAAGCCCAGCAACCAAGCCTGCAACTGACAATATTACAGGCTGTAACATATTATTGTTCTTATTTATTATTTGGGGCAAAAACATTCAAATTCATGAAGGAGGGAAGTTGTTAATTCCATAGTATATAGATAAAGGAGCACTGGTCTAAGACTTCACTAAATTGTGGGAAGCTAAAATACTGCATTGATAGTTTCAAAAAGGTGAATAATACTGTCTTCATATTAAGCTACAGAGTTATATAATTCACACAGAGAAGCCACTTATGCTTATATTAGTATGTAAACACCATACAGATTAAAATAGTGTACTAGTTTGTTGCTATTTCATTCTTCACACAAAAAACAAAACCACCTATGTTATCTACACGGTCAATTAGCCCTTTATCCTAACTTGCACGCATGTTCATGTTCATCTCGATCAGTCAAAGTGGCAATGGACAACAAGCTGTTGCCACTGTTACAGAAACTCATATCCGAATTTGTCGTTTTTGATAACTTGCTCTCAGAGGTGTTGCACAAGAATCCTTCCATACGTTAACTGAAGGGTCAGAATTAGAACTGCTTCTAAAATCTCCATTCATCAAACCTGTGGTTGTGCTGTGAGACACACACTCCTCCATCGCTAGACTCTTTGAATTCTGGGAAGAACTCCTGCTAGTTTTCAGTTTAGCCTTGGTTGATTCAGTCAAATTCATGTAGCTTGGTTGATGAACCTCTCTTTCCTCTGCTGCTTCCATTAGAACAGTATTGGTGGACGGAAAAGATGGAGATCCAGCTGTATAAGAAGTTGACACAGGACTATCATCACACATGTATTCAGAGCTTATTGCCGAAGATGAAGGAGTGGATTGGCTAGTTATTAGAGGTTTAACTGCTGAAATCCTGGATGTCACACCATTCTTTCTTATTTGAAAAGCAGGAACAATGTCTTCACTCTTCCTGTAATTTGGACTCTCCCAAGGCTTGGCCTCCATCCAGCGTTCTAACAAGCTACATCCTAAGCTCTTGTTGCTTAGGTTGTGCTGCTTCAGAGGAGTCAATAACTTATTGGCATTTGGACTGGCAACCAGTCTTGACTGCTACATGCAAGCAAAATTAAATTTGAACCACATGAATTTCTTGAGTTGTTAGCTACTAAAATCTTACCAAAGCAACAAGCTTATTTCAAAGCAAATCTTCCCAACTTCATTACCTGTGTGGACAGAGAGTATGCCATCGCTCTATCCCTCTTGATAGCTCCTTCTTGTCTCATTCTTAGCTTTGCTTTAACTTCATCCATGGTTCCAGGAATGTCACACCATCCATGCTGATAACAATAACAGAAACAACGCTACATGTTAGCATCTCCTAATATATTAACTCAAAATCATGATTAGAGAATGTTACATAATTATGAAGCAAATCATTAACCTCAATTTGCTTAAAAGGATCAGCTAGGTTGCGATACTCATCAAGTAATTTCTGCACGGCTTTCCCTTCAGGAGAATTCCTCACATTCCTTGCCCTCACATGTGCCTGAACTCTAACAAGAGCCTGCATACACCTCAGAGTGACGGCTGCTTGCTTTCTGACTAACCTGCCTCGAAAAATAGCTTGCAGCCTTACCACTGCCTTCAGGGCCCTCAAAGCTCGTTTAGCCTGCAAAACGTGTCAACAGAGTAAAGGTCGACATGAAAAATAAAATAAAACAAAGGTAAGAAGAGAATGACTCAAGCACAATAGACACATTCATAATTTCCAACTCATTAGAGACACTAAAAAAGCTGACCAGGAATGTTAAAATTCCTTTTCACTTGGGTTGAGCTTAGAATCGCTCTGAACTTATTTGAAATCATAAAAACACATGCATTCCTTTTCTTATTTATTTCGATCTATTGGTGGATCTTGCACGTGCAAGATCCGGAGGTTCCAATTCCCAAGTTCTAAATCTTAATTCTTCTTTATCCTAAATTGGAGATTCAAAATTCAGGGTCACATCTATCATAAACCAGGGTCTAATTCAAGATATGTTAGAAATCATGAACTCAGAACATAACTAACAAGCTTAGATTGTAGGTTAATGCATCCATGAGGGTGAAAGTTACCAAGAAGGCTCGAAACACAGCCTGAATGCGGATGGCAGCCCATTCCTGCTTGATGAGCTTGAAATCTTTGGGAACCATCACAGCCACTGCATAAGTAAAGGAAGAATCAGGTACAGCAGTTTCACCACCTTTCTTGACGGTGGACCCTTCTGAAGAAGCTCTCCATAGCTTCCATTTCTTCTTGCTCTTGTTTTCACCACCCTTCTCCTGATTATTACACATTACATTACATTACATTACCCATACTCAGTGAACAACAGCAAAAACACCAAACTGAAACACATACAAAAATAGTAGGTTACTCCACTTACTTGATCAGTTGTTGAAGTTGAGGTCTTTCGAAAAGGAATGAGTGACTTGAACCACTTTCCCGAAGCACCCATTGGAGAAAAGTAACCGTTTTTGCCGAAGGGTATGAGAAGTTTAGTTTCTGCTGCGGAGCACTGCGAAAGAGAGAATTTTGGGGTTTTAGCTGTGTGTAAGAGAGAGTGTTGTTGGGTTAATTAAGGCAAGGTTGAGAGAGAAGAAAGTTTTGAAATTTGAATGTGTGTTGGTGGAAGAAAAAGATCATGAAATCAAATCATAACGGTAACTAGAGCCTCCTACTTAAAAATCAAAACTCACCTTTTTCTTCATTTCCCACGCACGCTCCGATTTGACACTTGTCACTAGCTATCCGCGGATTCTTGACATAACCGCACACCTACCCAGCCCATTAGAATAAGGCCCAATATAACAAGGCCCACACTCTTTTTTCTTAACAGATTTCTTGAATAACTAGTTCTAGGAATGGTCCAATTAGTTCGGTTTTTTTAATGACATACGTGTATAATCAATTATTTTTCATTGTTGATTATCTTAAAATAATTTTTAATTACTTATAATAAGAAACTAAAACTATTTGTGTGAAAAAGAAGATAAAATATTCAACAATTTACAAGGTAAATTTCTTAAAAAAAATCATGAACTCAAGATCAATGTGTATAAAAAGATATGACACCAAATATTTATTATTCTCACTTCTTAATTTTCTAATTGGCACCAAATAATTTGAGAAACTATATCAAACAACACTTTCCCTTTTATAACTGTCAAGTCAAATATTGAAAGATATGACAGAAAAAAAACCCTCTCAAATCATAATAATAACACTCAAATAAAAAATAGTGTTACAATGAATCGATCTAAGAGTTAGCATTTATAAGTTGAAACACTTGTACTAGTTGAAAATATATTTTGGTTATTAAGAAAACTTAATTTTTGTATTTGTAAAATAAAGAGTGAAATGGAAGGATAAAATAGTAGATATAAAGTATGTGTAAAATTTTTAGATAAAAAAATTGACTTAACTTTAATATAAATTGAATTGTTTCATAAAATAATTATTCTAGTTTAAAAAGTAAAAGAAATATTATCTTATACACATCTATTAAAGTTATATATCAAATTATTATATGTGAGTTACAATTAATTTTATTAATATGGTTCAAAAAATTAAAAAAATCACAAAGTGACACGTGACCTTCACTGTTCATTGTCATTAATGATTTTAATGGTGTTAGCAAAAAAGAACCTAATTGAATAAAATTGACAAAAATTGAGACTTATTTGAACACAAAACTAAAATTAGGACTTATTTGACAAAACTTGATGAAAATTGAAAAAAAAAAAGTATTTTAACCTATTTTTTAATATTAAGAAAACAAGATTTAAGGCTAACTATAATTTTATTTTATCTTTAATGGGCATGGATTTTTCAGAAAACTCTTCATAACCAAGAAACTCGATATTGAATAACACGAAATCTCAGTACCTTATTAAAATAGATTTTAAAGCATTAGAATAACATCTTAAAAAAATGAATATTTTAAACCTGGTACTGTATGCTGACTTTGTAATCCTCATCATAATTGATTGTTTAAATTAAGTGAATATTTTATTTAAATGAACTGAATTTATTGTTTTCTTAATATTTAAAAAAAATCAAATACAATTTAAAAATTCGGAGAATATACAAAATTCAATGTAATTCAGGTAAAAATAAAGTTTTTTTCTTAAAAAAACAAATAAAACTACCTCAAATCATTAATAGATTTAAATATTTTTATTTAATATTTATTAAATTACTTTTATTTATATAATAATCAAAACTTTTGCACTTTTTAATTAAAATTTAACTTTTATCTCAACCGAACATTGTGATAGAGATTTATCTTATTTTACTTTGTTTTCATAAAAATATAAAATTTAATTAAAAATACTTAAATTTATTATATTTAAAAATTAATTAATTAATAAATTAATTATGTTATTTTAATTCTATTTTTATATAACGTATTAAACAAAAGTTAAAAAATAAATAAAATTAAAAAAATATATCAAAATAATAAGGTATTAAAAATAAAATAAAAAAACTAAAAAAAAATAGAAGCAAAATTAAATTATATATATATATATATATATATATATATATTCTTTTTAATTTTTTTTATATTTTCTATATAACCTTTTAAAATAAATTAAAAAATAAAAAACTAATAAAAGAACAAAGTATTAAAAAATTAACTAAAAAATTTATATATATATATATATATATATTTCTTTTTCTTTTTCAAAATTCCATAACTATCTAAATCAGATTTTGAGATCTCATAAGTTCTTTAACTGGATTCCAAAGTTTGGTAAGTTTTTTAATTGAATTTCACAATTGAGAAGTTTCTTCTTAATCACATCTTGAAATTAAGTAAATTACTAAATCAGATTTTGAGATCTGATGAGTTCTTAAATTTGGTTCTACCTTAATCGGATTTCGAAGTATTGTGATATACTTGCTGTAGTTTTCAAAATATGGTCACTTCGGAGTGTATCAGTAATATAATAATGTTGCAAAGAAACTTTATAACATAATCATCTGTTTGTTTTAATCTTCAAGATTAAACTAAAGTTAAATGGAGAAGAACAAGAACTGTAATATACGGAGAAAGTTCTTTCAAAACACTTGTAAGACATTGTTGAGTCACCTTGCTTGCAATTTTGAAGTTCTTATTGCAGATTAGCGATACAAAACTTGTCAACATGAGAAAATAGTTCCAAAAAAATCATGACAAATGTTGGAAGCAGTATCCATCCACATAATCTTGTTGCATTATTTCCAAATTTTGTACAGAGGATCAATAGAAGCTGGACAAGGAAGAGTGTTAAGAACACATTTCTCTTTGTTCTTTGTTTTGAGAGCCATGATCATTTCGTGTTTTCATTGCTGATAAGAACACATTTCTCCTCACAAACTACTCTGACATAATAACGTAAAGAAGATAGAAAACAGAATGAAGCTAATACTCTAACAATGATCGAATCCACATCAAGAGATGATAAAAAAATAGCTGTATTTGCAAATGTGATCTGACTTACACAAGAATGGACTATTAACCTAACCCTTACTACTAACGGATAAACGGGTAGGGCAAAAAATAATTCAACAGAAACTAACTCACCCAAATGAAAACAAAAAAGGTGTTGGGTTAGCTCCTTTGTGACCTTTATATATAATATTGTAATATGTACTAATGTTCCAAATTTTAATACAAAAACTAAACAAGTGTCCACCATGCATGCATGCACTTCAACAATGTCCATGTAGCATTGGGCTAGGAAGTCCCATGTTCACAAGCTTAGGTGACATATGTTTAGTTCTTGGTCTTGGAGAAGGAATTGGTGCTTTTCCTGCAAATGTTCCCTGGTTCACTCTGGGTGAAAGATTGAGCTGTTCAAGTGCTTGAACTTGGAATTTTGTTGGATATTCTCTCACACAACCAATCCTAGGACCTACTCCAGTACTCCATTTGCTTGACATTGGCTTGTTCTCAGCTACTGAACCTTCTTCTTCCACTTTTTCTTTACCTTTATTATTATTAGCAGTGGAAGAGTCACTGCCACTCACATTGCCTTCCATGTACTCAAACCCCAGCTTCTCATCATTGCCAGCTTCACAAGGTGGAAGAACATCTTCATCCACTGCATCTTTCTGCACCAGACAACCACCATCAAATTATTACAAAATGCTTCGCCAAATTCATGCTTCTATTATAGGGGTAACATGCTTTTATAGTGTTTAATTCACCTTTACATTTGTCATATCCACTTTGTGTTCCTCCAAGAAGCTGATGAATTCCATGAAATTTTTCTCTGTTGGACGGTAGTGACCACTGTATGGCCATATAGCCTGCGTAAGATGTAAGATGAAGATCAATTTAGAACTAACATGATTGTAAAAACTGAAAATAAGATTAAAGTTTTGAACTTTTGATTTTGGCATTCGTATATAACTGTAAGATTAAAACTTTTAGTTATATCACATTCTTAAAATAAGAACCATTCTTCAATTTCTTTCTGTGAAATAAAACAGATTTTTGCAGCATACTTGAAGAATTCCATGGTCAACAACCAATCTTCCAGATGCAATGGTTGCACCACCAGCCAGAAAACTGGAGTGCTGAAAATGGCCTTTGTTCTTCTGCCCAACATACAAAATTCTAGATAAGCTAAGAACAAAGATCCACTTGGATTCCTCGGTAGTGTGTACAAGGTTCTTGCTCTCTCTATAAACAAGCCTCCCATTCTCTACAATCACTTCATATGCTTCCCTTTCTTTCTGCATAATTCAAGGAACAACGTTGAAACCTTTAATACAAAGTCATCATAGGTGAATTCAGCAATTCACCAGTATCAATGTCACGTAACAAGATGCCATTGTTGCATTATTATAGAATTAGTACAAGTGTTATCATACGTGAAATTGTGTATGGTATTTAGTGAAACAACTTACAGGTCCAAGGTACTTTATGCACTGGTTCTGCAAGTTCTCTCTAGGACATGCTTTTAGATCCACTTTTTTGCCATCTCCAACATCCAACCTTCGTTCACCAAGATACAGTTAAGAAATCAGAAAAAGAAAAGGATTCAATTTTTTTCAGACTAAGGCATTTAGCATTCCACTGTTAACAATTTACCAGTAGAAAAAAGGCTGATCGCTCTGGCTACGAAACCAGACTTCATAGTAAAAGTGAAGGTTGTGACCATATCGATGACGGGGATCAATCTGAAAAATATATGAAATCATAGCCTTGATTAATTGGCTTCTTTGGATTCTAAGAGGATAATGACAAAACAAAGGAAAAACTGTTATATTTAGAAAAAATGAATTTATGTTTTAGTCAAGATGTAGACGGATGAGCTTACAGCTTCAAGCCAGTATCTTAGTGCTAATTTCTGTGCCTTATCATCTTTGGACAAACCTTTTCCCACCTAACAACAGAACAAAGAAAAAAGTATAGTGGTTGTCATTAAATTCAACAAGATCCTAAAGGAAATTTTTTTAAAAGAGATGGTAAACTTTGAATACGTCTCTCTGGTCCTGGTCAAATTATGTTAAGTACATCACAATGAAAATGGTTCAAAGAAGACTAATATGGGCCCAAATATCGAAGCAAAGTACATAGAAAGATATTCCTTAGTCAAAAGATTAAAGTTTATGGCTTCTAAAATTAAAAAATACCTTAGCAGCCATCATCCTAGCCTTTGCCCATTTTGAAATAGCTGTTTCTGATTTATCAGAGTCAAAATGGGATATAGAACACCTGTTAGCATTAATCACCGAATCCTTCCACCTGAACCAGAGAAAAAAAAAACTTAGAACAGTAGTTTTTAAAGTTCACTGTTCTTTTTAAAAATGTACTCATCTTAATCTCTATTTTTAACTAAAACAGTTCTTTAATCCTTAGAAGAGGCTAAAACTGCATAGTTTTTGCAAGAAGTGGTATTTTGTAGCATTAAATGCAAATATTAGCTCAAAATGAGAAGAATATAATAGAGTTGGATATTGAGCAAACCACAGCTCCTCGCAAACAACTGCACAATCAGCCAGAATTCTTCTGATCCTGTAACTCTTGTAGACTTTCTGAACCTTAATTGCTGCTAGTTCAAGCTGATCATAGGACTTTGGAGAAAACATTTGTTCTGGTTTTTGTTTGCTGAACAAATATCTGAACGAGAATGCGGTTTGGAGCTTCAGATTTCCAACCTTCCTTCTCTTCAAACTCGTAGATTTTTCAGCAGTTGCATCAGCTATCTGATCAGGCTTAAAGAAATCATTCAAGTTTATCTCGTTCTTGAAGCTCACTGTGACTTCTCCTTCCTTGTTTACCGCAAATATTCCCATTCCTATGCAAAAATCTGCAACACTGTGCTTTACATTTTCCAGTATATTCATGTTAATTATTAGCAGTGACACACTCAATGCAACAACTTGTTCAAGATACTTATACGTGAATATTGATAATGCATGGGATAGCTATATAAGTACACATAGCAAAATCATATACATAAACAGAAGAACGAGAAATGACTCACCTGGTATTAAAAAGTGAGGTTGTTTATAGTTTCATGTATGCAGCAGAGTGTAGCCTTTGAAATGGCGTTTCACAGAGTCTTATATACTGCACAAGTTTGGAAGATTCATTCATTAGACAGATTCAATTTCGCAAAGTATGTCATAGACAAATGTGGACAATTGAAAATTCGGTTCTGTTTGAATAGAAAATTAAGAGAAAACATTATGTATAACTTTATGGTCCCATAAAATTGAGTTAGTTTGAATAGTAAATAAAAAATAGAAAAAAAAAAAAGATGTTGCGACTTGCTGAACCCACGAGGTGTTTGAATGGGTTCATTCAATATTCATACAATATACTGTATACGTATACGATAATGAAGAATAGTAGAATAATAGGTGTCTTACATGTGTATATTTATACCATATATGTAACCAAAAAAAGTATACCGTACCGTACATGGTTTTGTACGTCTTGGAAGCAGAAGTGAAAAAGGAAAAGTTTGGCTTCACGCGGAGAATTGAAAGAAAGAGAATGAGTCAAGGCTATAAATTTTGGCTTATATTTCAAAAACAAAAACCGGTCCAAATTAACATCTTGATTTACGAAATTCAAGTTTGAGTCTAAGTTCCACGTTAACTAGAAATGAGAAAGTGGAGCATCATATAAGGATCAAGACCCATAAACCCATTGTCTTAAGATTTTGGGTTGAGAGTGACGTCTATGCCTTATGTAGTTAAACTCAGGTTTCATCGGTCAAATGAAACCCTTTCTCCACATACAGTAGTATTAGAACTGATAGTTAAAATCAGCTCGATCTCTCCGATGAAATCCCTTTTCTTAAAAAAAACCTAACACAATGTATGTGTCATTTGTGCATGCTTTTAATAAATACATATTTATATATAGATAGAAGGCTAAAAGGAAATGCAAAATGTTCTTCAATCCATTATTACAAGTTCCAAGGATTCTCTTTTGTTAATAATGGTTAATACCATTACTAATACATGGGATTTTTGTTTAGAAACAATTTTTTTTTTTCTTTCCATATCAACAAAATCCTTGTATAAATTAAGAATAGATAATGTTCTAACATAGCTACCTAAAAGCTAGTAGAAGAAGGTAGAAGGTACCTCGATTATGTTTATGGCGAGAAGAAGTACAGTGACAGCACAGAGGATACACCGGTAACTGTTTCTATGAATGTCACCAAATGGAACACTCTGGCTGTGGCTCATGGTGTTCCCATGTAGTTACATTTATAGCAGCAGAAACAGATTGGTTTATCATGGTTCCAATTTTTAATTTGATGTAATTAAGGTTATTAAATTGTTCCATCTATTTCATGTGGTTTAAGAGAAGGACAAGTTGACCAATTGGTGTTTGTGTCTGAGACTCAGATGAAAAAAAATGGCTCTTCCTTCTTAAAAGTGGTCGCAGTGACATCAATGACCCTCTGCGTAATGGAATATCTGTGATTAACAACAACACGCAATGCACAAATCATAGGTGCATTGCGGTGACAATTGATGTCACAAGTTTAGAAAAATGGATTAGCGTGTTGCATTCAGATATGCTAAAAGATGGGGTAATATACATTTTTTTTTTATATAAAAAAAAAATCATGAGGATGAAGTGATAGAAAAGTATCATGCTGTTAAAAATTATTATAAAAGATATTCCATGAATAAAATAATTTTTAAAAGCTTTCATTGTTGTTCTGTCAAGTGGGAGTCTCTGATTTGGAAGTTTAAGACCAATGGTTCCATTGATGGAAATGGAGATGGAAAGTTTAAAGTTTTGCATATAAATAAAATGAATGATGCTGAAAACATGAGAAAATACATTGCTTTATATAAACAAGAGTAAATAATTAATTTAATAATATATTAAAACTTAATATATTACGATGAATAATTATGAGGAGTATACATAATTTTAAAAGTATTTTGTATAATTAGAGTTGTAGTCATTTTTAACATAATTTATAATGTTCAGTATGTGTGTATTAATATTGTCTCCATGGTAAAGAAAAAAAAAATGTGAACATTGTTATGAGATAGGAAAAACAAATTCTACAAGAAAAAATATTTATTTGTAAAAGAATTACATAATTCTTATGGAATATATGTCTATTTTTCTTAGTGACTAAATTACATGATATTATATAATTTTAAAATTAAAATTTTTAAAATAATGTCAAAGCAAAAAATATCATTTTTCCGAAAGATCTTAGACTATTCGCCAGCACCGTTTTTTATTTAATTTTAATTGACTATTGAACAATTTGATGGATTTTGAACCCATTTTTCACTTCACTTTATTTTTAGGTTCTAATTACTTTATATTCTCAGTTCAATAGTCCATCACTATTCTAATTAAGTAGTATATATTGTTATTTTATTCTGTTATTGTTTTTTCAACTCTTTTCTACCATTTTTGGCTTATTTTTTTGGTTAGAGATTCAAAGTTAATACATTTATATATAGAGAATATAATACACTTGGAGTTTCAAATATAAATATATTAAGAGTTATGGTTTATAGATGAGACATTCATGTCATTAACCTTTATATTTAGAACATTTCCAAGTTAATCATGCAATATATATAGTTAATGTTCATTTTCATAAGTAGTAAATAAGCCTAAACATTTCATTATACTTAATAGTGATTTCAAAATGGATGATAAAAATAATTAAGGAAAATATATTTTATTAAGTAACTAATAAAGAAGGAAATAAAATCTCGTGATTGAATAAAACACATAACAATTCGATTTACTATAAACATTATAAAATATGTATCGGAGAATGAGAAATCAAAAAGCTAAAAAGAAAATCTCAAACTATGTGTATCTTTTGTTATCTTTTCTATCTTATACTTTTTGCTATTTCTTTTGAAATAGATAAGTTCGGGTTAACCTTAATATGTGGTTTACTTTTAGATTAAGTAAGAATTACATTGTTAACGGTTTAAAAATTACGAAACACAAAGTTTTAAAATATAATTATTGAATAGTCAATAATATATTAAAAAAATATTTATATAAATTTGAGTTAAACATCTAAAATTTAATGTTTTGAACATTCATATATTTATTTTAAAAACTATAATGTAAAATGTCATTTAATTTTAAAATTTTAAATAATACATAACTTAACTTTACATTATATATATAAATTAATTAGTGAAATGATCCACTTATTCATAATACTCCTGAATTGAATCAGAATAAATTGTAGACTTTTCAAATGTTTCCTTATTCAGATTCAAAACTAAAGACATTCAACACCAAAGACATTCATAACCAAAGACATTCAAACTACAACCTGTTATGTGAAAAAATAGGCAGCAGAAGATGTGAGGGACACCCAAATTTAATGTCTTCTAAAGAAATGGTCCAAATTTTGGATCTTGATGAAGATATTTGTCTGTTTCCCAACAACTAACTCCTGCAAAGTTGACTCTAAGCAGAGTAATAATATATTATATTAATATATCCATTTAACTAAGTCAATAAATACTACTGGTACAGTGAAGTATATTATATTTATTTTTTCTTCTGCTCCACCTTTATATGCATAATAACTGTCACCCTGCCATCGATTTCTTTCTTCCGTATATGGCCATGAAATTAAAGCATCACTAAAAGACAATGGCTCTGCAGTCTAGATATCAAAATCATTATTTTAATACGAAATATCAGAAAAATTATGAGAGTGTTGCAGGTGTTTTCAGACCCAAAATGGGTGCTGTCATTCTGTACTACTACATCACCATATATTCTGCATTACTTTAAGATTCATTGTAACAAAGATAGACTAGTCTTAGAGCACCTACTCAAGTGTCAAAACAAGCAAAATCACTTGCTTCTCAAGCAAAATCTCTCATCTTTTTGGGAATTACAATTCTTAGCTACCCTTTCTCCCCTTCTTATATTTCACAATTCTTGCCTCTTGTTGTGAAGGGAGAACCAAGATCATAATCATCATCATCATCATCATCATCACATTCATCATTTGCTGTTTTGAAAATACAAAAATGAAAGTAACATTATGCTGTTTTCTTCTGCTAGCTCTACAAATAACCAGTTGGGAATCTGCAGCAAGAAGATCCTTTCCTCCTTCTCATACCATGTCCAATGCAGGTTATTAGTTAAACTACACACTGTTTTTATGTTTGACTTGTTAACATTACGTGCTAATCATGATCAGCAATTATATCTTCATGATATTCAACTTTTCTCAGTCCATGTAGATCTTTTCAAATGTGAACAGTGTTCTTTGACAACTAACTATTACATTCTTGTTGTACTATGTTGTTGTGTATGCTCCATCAGGCCCCAAAGAGGCACCAGGACCAACGTCTTCTTCACCACAGAATACTGCAGACTCAGAAAAGGTATATCATGTCACCCTTCTTCCATTTTCGAGTTACATAGATGGATGCTGATTTCTGGTATCCTAGAGTTAACATGTTAAGTAGTTGTCTCAAAGATTTTGAATTGCTGCAAAAAAGAATACTGTTTTGCATATAGTTTCAGACTTCCTAGTACTAATGTGTTTTTTTTTTTTTTCCTTTGATAAAGGGTCTAATGGACAAGGAAGTTATGTCAGATACTATGAAAAAAACATACAACATAGGAATGAGGAAAATAGGGTCAGTTCCACCGAGTTGTGAGCATAAGTGTTATGGTTGCACTCCATGTGAAGCTGTTCAAGTTCCCAGCACCAGCAGCAGAAACAGTAATTTGGGTTTGCAGTACTCAAATTATGAGCCAGAGAGTTGGAAATGCAAATGTGGTCCTTCACTCTACAGTCCCTGATGAATATTATATATGTGCTTGTTGTTTGTTCTTCTTGTTCATACCCATTCAATATGAATATACTTCTGGTTCATATATAAATATAATCAATGATCTCCTACTTCTCTCTCACCTTCATATTTATTGTTTATTAATGTAGCGTGGAGCCACCATTATTTACAGCACATCTTAATTATAACTTATTCAATGTACAGACCGATCTTTTTTATCAAATATTCTTAAAAAAAAAAATACTTTTGGGGATGTTTGGGTTTGGGTGGATATTTTTAAGAGTTGCGTCTAAAAAATAAGAACAAAAAAATTGAAATTAAAAACTTTATTATTATTTTTGTTTTGAAAGTATTTACGAGGAAGTTGATAAATAAATTTCTTTAATAAATACTCAAACAAGTCTTTGAAGTGGGTTAACTTTCATGTTCAAAAATATGGCAATTAATTATTAACACTATTGCCTTTAAAGTTTATTTAGTTTCCTTTTGATTTAATAAACTTAATTGTTGGCCTGAAAAATAAATCAATTTGTTCGTAACATTTTTATTTTTATTTTTCAGGGTTTGTGTGTACATTAATTTAAATTTAAACTATATATATATATATATATATATATATATATATATATATAAACAATATATCAACTTTTTTTAGTTATTATAGATTATAATATTACCAATATTTTTGTTTAGCAAGTTTGTATCTCAAATCAAATCTGAATTATATGTCACACTCATAGTCCCGCATTTTGTAACTGACTCTGTTTCTCCGAAATGGCTACCCAGGCAAGTTTCTCTGTTTTTCATTTCATACTATTCTTAATCACAATGCAATTCCAGAAAATTACTGATACTTAACAGTATCAACTATTTCACATTATTTATTTCTATGGATTCGTGAAGGTTGAACCAATATTCGATATCTCTTGTTTTCTTTTTTTCGTTTTCCATTTAGTTATATGAATCCGAAAGAGATTTAGAAATTGAAAATGATGTATATTGGGATTCGAGGTTTTGTGCTTGTTTCAGTTTCAGATTCATATTATTCAGTGCTATTATCTCGTAAACTTTACCAACATAGCATCAATTCATGAATCTGTACCTGCAAAAGTGGAAACAGTACTGACAGAATGGATTAAATAAGAATGAGATTCGTTTTTCTCTTGTTTAGTCACAATTGAATACTGCAAGGCTTAATTGGATTCTCGGGGATAATGAGTACTCTGTATATCAATTATTATTGTTACCAGCATTCATTCCATTGAGAACTAGTATCGGACAATGAATGAGAACGATTATTGAAAACAAAACAAAAAAAGTGCGTATCTTCCTTAATGAATGGAATGACGTGATAAAAAAATGATGAAATCTGATTTGAGTAAGGTATGGGCTGCACGTATTATATAATAGTGTTAACTCTCCTTTCATGAGTTGTGGGTACATTTTATCTGTAGGCCTCATGTCCGTTGATAAAGAATATTCTTCTTCTCGATTCAGAGGGAAAGCGTGTGGCAGTCAGGTATTTTTCTGATGACTGGCCAACTAACAGCTCAAAGATTGCTTTTGAGAAGTTTGTGTTCAGTAAGACAGTTAAGACAAATGCTCGAACAGAAGGTAAGCATCAGAGTTTCACAAACACTCATCACAAAACCAAGTCATGATTTTAAATGCGATGCTAGGATACTGGCATATCGTAGGTATTGCAGGTTATATGTTACGCAGATAGATATGTTAAAGTGTGTTGTTTGTTTATGTAATATTTTTGGATCATGGTTAGTCTTTCTTACTTTCAGTTTCAAAAGTGATTTCTTAAGACTTGATTTTTCCTCTTTTCCTTTTGGGCATATCAACATGCATCCAACATCAGTATTCTCTATAGCCAAAACTATTTGTACTGGTATTTGTTGTTATCATTGAACTAAAGAACGAACTTTGTCAGAATGTTGGACTGAACAATTTGTCAGTGAACTTTGAGATATATAAAATATTGGTTATTCTTTCGAGTGTGGCTTTAAGAGATTTCTTTTGATCATTATTTTATATTGTCATTTACCACCAAGTGGAAGTCTTTACTCGTGTTTATCCTGTTTTTTTGGTAACGGGGGTATGTCGTTTCACATCATCTTTAGCTGAGATCACATTACTCGACAGCAATGTCATTATTTACAAATTTGTACAAGATCTCCATTTCTTTGTCACTGGCGGGGATGATGAAAATGAGATCATTTTAGCTTCAGTTCTTCAGGGTTTCTTTGATGCAATCACGCTTCTCTTAAGGTATTTTAGATTGGATTTTCTTTTTTTATCTAGATTTTATATACAGATGCATTTTACTCATCATGCTTCTGTCTTCTCTCCTATTATTTCTTATGTCATTTACAGGAACAATGTTGACAAAAGAGAGGCGCTTGAAAACTTGGATCTTATACTTTTATGCCTTGATGAGATTGTGGATGGAGGGTATGCATATGTTATTAGTCACATTTCTTTTTTGATACTGCAACTATTTTATTTATTTTCTAGAGGTTTTCTTCCTTGAAGGATGATACTAGAAACAAATGGACCGCTTATTGCTGAAAAAGTGACCTCCCATAGCATGGATGCCGAATCCCCCCTGACTGAGCAGGTAATGCAACACTCTTTCTCTTTTCTTTCTCGCACATACTGTTTTTACATTACAGACCCAGGGTTGTTTCATTTAGTCCTCATACTAAACTTACTTTTGAAGGCTATTATTTAACACTTTTTTCCGTAAAGTTAATTTTGTTACTGAAAAATCAATTTTGATGGACAAATTTTAGGTTAAGACCAACATATTGCTTTGATCTTCAATCTGATGATTGTAAATTTCTGATATTGCAGACACTGAGTCAAGCCTGGACTACAGCAAGAGAACATTTGACAAGAACCCTTCTAAAATGATTTTTGCATGCGCTGGAGTTTCTTTTATGTTCATTCTAGACTTTTTAGTATCTAGACAGTTAACGTACTAAACTCTGATTTTTTTTTTTTTTCATTCTTTAGTTCTGTTGTTCTTTTAAAAACACTGAAGAGGTTTTATTTATCTTAAATAACCATTCAACCATAAAAGTATACACTATTAAACTGATAAAATTTTCACAATCAAATAATCTATTTTGTAATAAAAGTTTTAAATCTTTTCACTACAATATTTTTTTTTTTGGTTTGTGATGAAACAATTCACAATCGAAGTGGGACAGAGGCGCTAATCGACGTTGGATGCTAGATAAGTGGAACAAAAAAAGTGGCTTAATTACATTTTCAATCTTACCACTATGATTCACTTGATATTTTCACTTTTCGACAATTTTTTACTTAAATTTAAGAATTTAATTAAATACGCTAAGAGCATAAATCATAGCACTTTTAATTCTTGATTGTCAGGTACAATGATATTTGAAATCTTTTACTAGTTAACTTTGAATATAAAAATTTGTACTCTTAACTATGCAATGCTTCAATTTCATTAATCATTACAATTAAGCTTCCTTTATCAATTTTCTTTTGCATAAAATCCTTAAATCTTTAGCTTCCACTCAGATGCAAAATATAATTAAATGTTGGTAGTGGTAAAGAACACAAGCTTACAAGCTTAGTACAACGGCGCCGTATTTGCGTCTGAAGAATTGACTCTTTCCATTCAGTCAGTGGAGCAGGGTGTGCATAAGAATTGAAAAGTACTTGTAGACAAATTGTGAATCTCATTAAATGCAAACATTCATTTGTTATTCTCTAGCTCCTATCTTATCACTATATATCACTGCGTTCGATTATTATTTAATATAATATAATATAATTTAACACTTCATTTGTTACATCCATAAACCGTGTAGTAGACGGGGCCCCGTTAATAAAATATGGATACAAATGTTACAAGAGATAAGTAAAGAACTGGTTGTGGATGTAAAAAAGGGCAAAAATTTCAACCAGAATATAGAAAAAGTTCAAAAAAGCATTTCAAACATGTACAAAAATATAAGTTTACTCCTAAATTATGTCATATCAAACAAAGTCCCTTTAAACCTAGTTAGAACCAACGATGTTCAGCTAGTATACCCATTTCCACCGAGGGGATTTTGAATAAACCTGATTCTTAACATATTTGTAGCGAGAAATCTAAGTGTTTGTGTGTGTGATTTTTGCTTCTGGTAGTTAATTTTTACCAGCATCTAGGGATCTTTCATATATGACGCTTCTAGAAATCAGCCTAGTCCTTATCAAAGAAACTCCAAGAAAGTTTTGCAAAATCCATTAGATACAATAACATATATACCTTTTGTTTCCCAACTTCTCATCTGAATGAATTATATCTGCATCAAACCTGGAGGGTGCTACTGCTGTCGCAGCCATACCTTTTGGAGCATTGTACGGTCTGCCGACTCTGTCTTGATAGCAAAATTCATTTCCAGTAAGGATGGTACCTTCCAGTTGTAGGACCATCGTCCTTCTCAGCTCCTTTCCCACCATCATAGCCACTGTTGCGGTTGAAATTACCGTTTCTTCCATATGCATTACCATCTCCATGGGAAATAGTGCCGCCACCATAAACCCCAGGATTACCATAAGAATTGAGTCCATAGCCGCCATAGCAATACATCGGTCCACCATATCCAAAGCCATAACCATATCCACAATAACCACCATAAACAGTGGCAGCACTTCCGCCAAAGCTTCCCTCAAAATAGCCATATGCGCCGTTCATTCCAGGATCTGTATACTGTCCACCTCTTTTTCCATGATTACGATTTCTAGAGCTATTCCCACCATATCCATCCATTCCATTGCTAAAACCACCATATGACTTTCGTGAGGTACTGATGTGATCAACTCCAGATCTTTTCGGCTCAGCTCTCTTAATTTCAACCTATATTTATAGTCAGAAAAGGGTATCCAAAAGAAAAAAATAATATCAGGTTATGTGCAGCACAATAAGAATATCCTATTGTAACTTCAATAGTTTCACTAACCTGCTTGCCTCCAATTTCATGTATTTTTCCCGCTGAAAATACCTTTTCGACTGAATCTTCGTTGTCAAAAGTTACAAATCCAAAGCCTCTAGATCGCCCAGTGTTGTGATCTAACATAATTTGGCAGTCAACAACATCGCCATAAGGTGAAAAGTATACCCTCAACTCATCTACAACGTACACAATCCAGTAGTCAGAAGACAGAACACACAAATTCCCATATAACCTAGAAGAGTAAGGGCATCTGGTTCACTATACCGTCAGTGAAAAGTTGGGGTATTCCCCCTACAAATATCTTCTTTGTTTTTAGTACTCCAATTCCTTCCATGTCCTCCCTAGGGACTGTCCTCTTCACTTCAACCTGATCAAACAAAATTGAATTTGTCATCAGGGGCAAGGATGTGCACTGCTACAATGTTTGAGCCAACATGTTCGAAACAAGAAGTTACCACTCTGCCATCAATGGTATGTTCATGGGCCAAAACTTCATCTGCTACAGCTGAATCGGCAAATGTTACAAAGCCAAAGCCACGTGGCCTTCCAGAAAGTTTATTTGTCATTATTACTGAATCTGTTACTTCTCCATATTTGCTGAAGTAATTAAAAAATGATTCTGACAAACAAAAAGAAAACACATGCTAGAATGAGATAATATATACATAAAGGAATATAGGTTCAACCATCCTCTATTTTCGAACAGTATTCTTCACTCCAATAGGAGGGACACGTAAATAACAAGTAAACAGAGAATGAATGAATTAACATAATAACATACAGTCTTTTGTATCAAACAAACTGTGCTTGAGTTGCATGCATGGCATAAATCAAGGATGAGGGGAAAAACTCTACAAAAACATTCTGATCCACATTATAATTGTAATGCTTAATAACATTTTGCATCAGATAACAACCTATAAAATATATTCAACGAACAAGATAAATAAGATCAGGGCCATATTCAGGTTCAACTAAGTACTCTTAATCGGTACTTCAGACTCTCTTCAAAAGTCCCTATAAAATCACCATAATAGAACAATCAGCACCAGAAATTAATGTTCAAAAAAAACTGAGAAGGGCTGAAAACTACCAAACAGGCTACAAACAGTATGGACACAAATGGCCTTTTCTAATAATTGAACTAATACCGATAGCACTCTGTAGGTCTGGTATAGCAGTGAAGGGATGTGTGTGTGGCGCCTTACTGTCTTAGGCAGCTAAAAGATTTGCAAAGCAGAGCATTTTTCAGCCACCGAAGCAGTAATAGCGGCCATTATTGTGGCAACTTCTGGCACTATAGCTGCACAACAGGAAGCCCTGTCGAAAACTCATTTCCCTCACCTAACCCAGGTAGTATTTTTCAACTGATAACAAGACTGTGACTCGTGCATGTGTATGCTTTAGTTGTCAAGGTAATTTTTTTTAATCAAGAATCATAATGTATATCAAAAAGGAAGATTCAGAGGCAATAAAAAATAACTTCAGAATATATCTTAGACATAACAGATAGTGTTTGGCGCAATAATTTTAAACTAGGAATAGATAAAACAATTTAACCATAAGTCTCACAAAACAAATTGTTAGTTGTGTTTGAGTTTGTGAAGTCTTGTTCTTGGTCCAGCCATGGGTCCCCACCAGCCCACTGGACCAGCGACTCGCGGCTGGCCCAGACGGTTTTTGCAGAAGACGGAATTGGAATTCAGGACATAGATAGGACCCAAAAAGTGTGAGCACGGTAGTTTTTGAGGCCTGTAGTTTCAAAAAACGAAAACTAGGCAACAAAACACCCAAGCATGCAGCAAGAATGGAATGAATGAGTGACAAATAAAGTAGTAGATCAGAAGTGCTCCTCCGATTCTTTTCATTGAATAATTTAAGAACAGGCATGCATGGACGAGAAAACAAAAATCCCTTCGTATAAATTTTCTACTCCAAAAGGAAAATATTAAATTTAATTTATGGAGAAGAAGTGAGAATACCTTGAGAAGTCTCCCATGAAATGCCCCCAACGAAAAGTTTCCTAACACAAAAAGAAAAAACCAAATCGTCAAAATACCCACGAAAGAAGTGTAATTGGGAAAAAGGGTGGCGCGAAGAACATGCAAGAAAAAAACTAACGCTGCAAAGCCCCTTTCTCCAGAAAAACACATGTACCACCACCCACTACAGAAGTAACTAACCCTGAAGACGAATCACGAGGATTGGGGGAGGGTTTTGCGAGCTCATCATTGGCATCACCGTGGTAGGCGCCAGGTTCAGATTCGAATTGCAAGCCATGCTGAGAAGGATAATACTCCATTGAAAAAAATTTCAGCGTTGAATTACTCTCTAACCCTTCTACTAAACCCAAAATAGTGCAATTTCAGAAGATGAATAATCGCACATGCTATGGCACAACGCAGATTGTTGAAAAATGAAGAAAAGCAGAGTGAAAAACCCTAGAAATTGAACTGTTCAGAAACCTCTAGCTTTCCCTTACCCACTGCACCTGACACAAAATTCCACACTAAAAGCCCTGGTAAAACTAAAAAGGTGCAAAAATATATAAAACAACTTTTAATTCTGCCACTTAAAATTTGGGTCAATTTATTTAAATTTCCAAACTAATACACTTTACCATTTTTTTATTTTTTATTTTAGGAAATGTTGTCTGTTCAAATAACTGCATGTAAGACAAGTGTTTTCTTATGCAACACATGGATGTAGATATATATATATATATATATATATATATATATATATATATATATATATATATATATATATATATATATAT